>Ga0172368_10004339_pt1 | contig 16457 bp, 15 predicted proteins | sample Lak11m_FD_114540 | JGI IMG/M metagenome (GOLD analysis project Ga0172368, IMG submission 114540) | Freshwater microbial communities from Kabuno Bay, South-Kivu, Congo - kab_022012_11m | ecosystem: Environmental > Aquatic > Freshwater > Lake | place: Democratic Republic of the Congo: South-Kivu...
TCCCTAACGGGATAGTCCCAGAGGGACGAAATATTGGTAGAAAATATTAGCCCGCGATAATCAAGTCCCGTAGGGACGAAATATTTCCCCAAAATGTGTTCATTTCTCTGAACTTCTTCCATTTAAAGTGAATTATAATATTTAAAATTCAACCACATTTTGAGGAAGTTATTTTGAAACTTTTACTCTTGAAGAAATTCCTGACGATTTTCCAAATCTTACCAAAGAAGATTTTACAGCATGCTTAAGTTATACTGCTGACTGTGAAAGATATTAAATTGCAGTTTAAATGAATTTATTTTTTGATCAGAATCTTTCTACTAAATTTACCTCCCGGTTATCTGATCTATATCCAAATTTTAAAGAATTTTAATTGAGTGCTATCCCAATTTTCCGCAAAACTCCATCAACACACCAAAAGTTGATTTCGGATGTAAGAAGCCGATGTTCAATCCCTCAGCACCTTTCCTCGGACTTTTATCTATAAGCTGAACCCCATTCTTTTCAGCATTAGAAAGAGCTTTGGCAACATCCTCCTGAGCAAAAGCAATGTGATGGATTCCTTCCCCTTTCTTTTCAATGAATTTTCCGATTGGACCCTCAGGATCAGTGGACTCCAGCAATTCTATTTTGGTATTTCCAACCATGAAAAATGCAGTTCTTACTTTCTGATCCCTGACTTCTTCGATGGAATAACATTCCAGGCCAAGCACTTTTTCATAGAACATGGTAGCTTTTTCAAGGCTTTTCACAGCAATTCCTATGTGTTCTATATGAGTAGGTTTCATAACTTTGATATTTAGCAGTTCAAGACAAAAGTATAAATTTTCATATTTGAAGTATTAACGGGCTAAAGCCCATTGAACCATTATTATTGCAAAATCCCGGACTGAAGTCCGGGATTAATGGATAAAACTGCATTCTATGACTTAAGTCATATTTATAGATCATGCAATTCAAGTTATAAATTGAACTTGACTGGCAGAATTAACCGGACTTTCACAGCCTTTCCGCTTTGCATCCCCGGTTTCCATTTCCCGCTGGTCATTTTAATTACCCTCATAGCCTCATGATCCAGCAATGTATGTACACTGCGCTTAATACTGACTTCTGATATCGTTCCATCCGTGTTAACAACTAATTCAACATATACAGTTCCTGATATCCCCATTTCCGCAACTTCTTTCGGATATTTCAGGTTGGCTTTCAGGAAAGACTGAAATGCCTTATCCCCGCCAATAAATTCAGGCTGGTTTTCGGTGATCGTGAAAACAAGTTTTTTTCCATCCTTAAATTCAGCGCTTACTTCTTGAAAACAATCAACTGCAGAATAGCGGGTTTGTGAAGAATTACCCATTGACATTACAGAATAATTATTTCCACCTACTGCAAGGTTGCTCACTCCTTGCGGTAAAGGCAAAGGCTGTTTTACGGTGATTGACTGGCCGTTTTTATTTCTGATTTGAGAATCGATCGCAACAAAAGAAGTGTAGTTTGTAAGCAAGTTATACTTAAGGCCAAGAGCTGTAATTTCACCCGCCAATTCCTCAGATTGTTCACGGCTTGCATAATCATCGAGCAACCTGATTTTTTCTCTTGCCCAAAGTGACCGGATAGCTGAATTTTCTAATGATGGCGAAACTTTTTCTATATCAATCCTTTGATTGATTCCCCATCCTCCGGTTTTACCGCTCAGATCAATAAAACCAGAAGGAGTTCCCCTGAATTTACCAAAGACCAGAACAGGCCTCTCCGAAAAAACATCAGGGATTTCAAGGGGTTCAACATCATAAACTTCAATACCGTTGAACTGGATTTTTATATTTGTCAGCACGGGATTGCTGACATACTTCCTGAATTTTTCCGCCATCCGGCTTGCGTCACTCTGACTTGTAGCAATAAACGGAATCCCATTGCCTACATGAGCCATGCCTTCGATAAGGTAACGATCAACTGAAGTACCAATCCCAAAAGGAAAAAAATTAGCATTGCCTAAATTTTTGCGGATGAGTTCGAAGGCTTCCTTTTCGACAGTCACATAGCCATCGGTCGCAATTATAAATGTTCTCGAATAGTTTTCATTTCCGCTTAAATCCAATGCCCTCCTGAGTGCCGGTAATAATTCTGTACCTCCGCCTCCATTTTGTTTTTCGATAAAATCAATTGCCCTTTTAATATTTTGCTGATTTGCGTCCAGAGAAAAATCCGAAAGCATTTCACTTCCTCCGGCAAATAATAAAACATTAAATTTATCAGTATTCCTGAGGTTGCCGATGAGATCCTTCAATAAAGATTTTGAAATCTCAAGCGGAAATCCCGACATGGAACCTGAAACATCAACAATAAATACATATTCTCTTGGCGGAATGTTTTCCGGTTTAACCTGTTTCGGAGGCTGTATCATTGCAAGAAAGAAATTTTCTTCCCTGCCTTCGTACAATAAAAGGCCTGATGCAATCTGCTCGCCTTTCAATTTATATTTCAAAATGAAATCCCTGTTCCCTCCAAACTTTTCATCATCTTTCAGGCTGACCCTGACCTTATCTTTTCCGGTAAAATTAATGTCCGCCTGGTGGGTGGTACAGGTCACATCACTCACAGGGATTCCCGCGTTCAGGTTGACCGAGATGTCAAAAGTGTAGTTTGGAAGTTGTCCTTCACGGGTATAAGGATTTGATACCCATAATTCGTCTGCACTGGCAAGTTTTTCCGGAGTATTTGAGTAGCGTGGCCCAACAACTGTAGGATAGACAAATTCATAAACACCATCCTCAGGAATTAAAAGTTCAGTATATTTCAATTCAACTTTTATCTCATCACCGGGCATGATGTTCGCGACATTCATTTGAAAAACATTCGGTCGCTGTTGTTCAAGCAAACTTGCACTATAACCATTTTGTTTTGCTTGTTCGTAATCCTGCCTGGCTTTATCCCTTTTTTCAATTTTAGCTTCAATGATCCTTTCACCGATAGTCATTTTCATTCCGTAAACTGCCGCCCGTGTGGATGCCGGGAAAATATAAATAGCCTCAATAGGTTGAGTCCCGTTGTTTTTATAAACCTGGGTCACCAGTATATCCGCGATCACACCGGCAATATTCACATTTGCTATTGTTGATTTCAAAGGAAGCTGATCGGTTCCAGGCTTATCGGATTGAATAAAGAAATAGGGAGAGAGGGTTTTATCTGAATCTTGTTCTGTTTGACTAATTCCCGTGTAGGAACCGGTTATGAATAATGTCAGACCGATTAACAGGATTTTTGCTGATATTGCTTTCATTGATTTCATAGTTTTTAGTATTTAATGCATTAAGTTAAATTTAACCGGGAGCACCATCTGGACATTTACCGGTTTTGTCCTTTGTTTACCGGGATTCCATTTGGGCATGTTTGTTATTACACGAAGGGCTTCTTCATCACATCTACCTCCAATGCCTCTTTGTACAAATACCTTTCTGATACTTCCATCTTCCCAAACAATAAAATTCATATAAACCGTTCCAGATATGCCTGTTTCAATGGCTATCCGCGGATATTTCAAATTATCCAAAAGGTATTTTTGTAAAGCCGGGTATCCTCCCGGAAAAGACGGTTGTTCTTCAACCACTTTAAATAATACAGTATCCTCAGTGTATTTTTCGGGTTCATCAATATTGATCAGGTTCAGAACATTTTCTGCTTTTTCGGGATCTTCAAAAAAAATTTCGAGGATATCTTCCGGTTCTGAATTATCAATAACACTAAAATTAACCGGCTGAACTTTAGGTATCGGAATCAGAGGTTTATGATCTTCCTGAACGGTAATTTTTACAATCTCCTCTATTTCATAGTTTTCGTTTGAAAAGAGTTTTTCGATTGAGTATGCTTTTTCCGACCTCCACTCAAAAGCAACCAGGACAACAGACAAACTCACAACGAGTCCGATCTGGAAAAATAGCGTACGCTTGTTTTCCAGGTTCGCTTTTTTTGATTTTTTGATTTTCATAACATTTTGTTTTAAAGGTTGAACTATTTAAAATCTCATTATTGGGATGCCGGACTTATAATTATTCCATAAATTAGCAAAGAATTTTTTGGCATTTGTACTAAATCCCCGTGGTATAATGTTTGCAACTTTGAGGGATAAAGCTGGATCAAATGATTTTTAAATCTATTTTTAAATCAAAAAAAGAAAATGACTTCCGCAATTATGCTGACGCAGAATTGATCAGGGCTTTTAAAATAAATCATGACAATGCCTTCCTCGAAGAAATATTCAACCGGTACAGTCATCTGGTATTCGGTGTTTGTATGAAATACCTGAAAAATGAAGAGGAAAGCAAGGATGCTGTAATGCAAATTTTCGAAAATCTCACCGAAATACTAAGGAAACAAGAAGTTGAGAATTTCAGGAGCTGGATATATACCGTTTCGAAAAATCATTGCCTGATCATATTGCGAAAACAAAGATCCACAGAAAATATCAGGTCGGGATATTTCGAAAAAGTTCACACCGAAATTATGGAATCCGCGGATATTTATCATCAGCATAACAAAACGGATTTGAATGAAAAACTACCGTACCTTCAGCCTGCCATTGAAAAACTCAATGAAGAACAGCGCAAGTGTATAGAATTACTATATTTACACGATAAATCGTATCAGGAAGTGTCATCACTTACCGGCTATAGTTTAAAACAGGTAAAGAGCTTTATTCAAAACGGAAAGAGAAATCTCAGAATTTATCTTGAAAACAAATGAGTTCAGAAATAAAATATAAATCTCTGTTCAACCCTTCCGGATGTCTGACGCTGGAGACAATGAACCGCTACCAGGCATTGGAACTTACTGAGCCGGAAAAGAGAGAAATTGATGGCCATCTTAAGGGTTGTGAATTGTGTTCCGATGCTTTGGAAGGATTGCGTCTGATCACCGACCGCGACAAACTGAATTCAATCGTTACGGAGATCAATGAAAACCTCCGGAAAAATCTCACTTCTGAAACTGTAACTGTAAAATCCAAGAACCGGGAATCCGGAATGAAGTATTTGTATTTTGCAGTTGCTGCCTCGGTTTTACTATTAATAGCTGTTTTTTCTTACCTGAATTTTTATTCACCCATTAAGGATACACAAATGTCAGTTATATCTCCCGTTGATTATGAAATCCAGATTCCGGATGTACCTGTCCCTAAATTGCCAAAACAACAATCCCAGGAATCAACAATTAAGATTTCCGAACCAATACCGGCTGATGAAATTAAACAGACTTCTGTTAATCAGCAGAAGCCCGGTAAAGTAAAATCAGGATCGGACGAAAAATCTGAAAATTTCAAACCTGCAATAGCTGAACTTAAAAGCAGCGACATTTTGCTTAAAGAAGCATCAGCAAGCGAAGAAAGCATTTCTGTTCTCATCGAAAATAAGGGATCAGAACCGACAAATGTTGCAATAGCCAGCACTCAGCCGGTTGAATATTATCTGGGTGAGGTCATCATAGAGGCTGAAAATTCCGGCCTTGTAATATCAGATATGAGTGTTTCGACTAAATCAGCCGAAACAATGACAACTGATGGATTAAGCAACGTATCCGGGAAGAGAAGAAATATAAATTCGGAAAGATCCGCGATCAAAAGGAAAAACGAAGACAAAACTAACGAAAGTGAAGGGTTGGAAGTAATTAACGATAAAGCCCAATCCTCAATTTTGAATACTGAGAATAAAAGCCATTTTTTCCGAACCATAGATACAATGCCCTTATTTCCCGGAGGAGATGAAGCCAGGAATGAGTTTCTTAAAAAACATCTTCAATATCCTAAGGCCGCCAGAATTCAGGGATTCGAGGGAACAATTTACATTTCATTTATTGTTGAAGAAACCGGAAAAATAACGTCAGTCGAAATCCGGAAAGGCCTGGAGGAGGAATGCAATAAAGCTGCACTCAGCGCTATACAATCCATGCCTGACTGGCATCCCGGTTATTTTGAAGGGAAAGCGGTAAGAGTAAGGTTTACAATGCCCATTACTTTTCAGTTAAAGTGATGGGATTGGCTGATATTTTTATCAGTTCTTTCGTTGACAATAAACCGCAAGCCGCTTCAATATCCTGCCCGCGGGACGCTCTTAAGGTTGTTCGTATTCCTTTTTTATTCAATCCAACCATAAACGCTTCAATGGTTTTGCTGTCGGATGATTCAAAGTCCGAACCGGGAATGGCATGAAAACGGATGAGGTTTATCCGGCAACGGATACGGTTTAAAATACGTGCAAGTTGGTTGATATGCCTGGGTGTATCATTGATATTTTTAAACATGATATATTCGAATGATACCCTCCGCTGCCTTCCTAAATCATATTTTCTGATAGCATTAAGTACTTCTTCAATCGGATGGTTATTCTGAACCGGCATCAGCTTCCTTCTTTCATCGTCAAAAGGCGAATGAAGGCTGACCGCCAGGTGGCAGTTGCTCTCTTCAATGAACCGGATCATGGACTTGATTATTCCAATAGTTGAGACCGTTATCCTCCGCGGACTCATTGCTAATCCCCATTCTGATGTCAATATTTCAAGGCTCTGCATCACGTTCTGATAATTATCCATCGGTTCGCCCATTCCCATATAAACGATGTTTGTGAGTTGATCTCTTTCGGGAAGGCTTTTTACCTGGTTGACGATTTCACCGGTGGTCAGATTGCCCATGAATCCTTGCCTGCCTGTCATACAGAAAACGCATCCCATACGGCAACCTACCTGAGAAGATACACAAAGTGTGGCCCTGTCCTGATCAGGTATAAATGCTGATTCTATAAACCTATTTTCCTTTACAGGAAACAAGTATTTCTTGGTTCCGTCGGCAGATATGTTTACAGACGAGGGCAGTTGAACACCAATAGAAAAATTATCCTCGAGCAGTTGCCTGGTGTTTTTCGACAGGTTGGACATCTCATCTATGGATGAAATATTTTTTTTGTAAAGCCAGTCACTTATTTGCCGCGCAGCATATTCCGGTAATTCAAGCTGCTTTACCAGTTGAACTAATTGATCAAATGTTTTTCCAAGCAAAACTTCCTTCATGATGTATCAATAAAATCGGTGCAAAGATAATACCTGAATTATTTAGTTTGAATGGATTTCACTGTTCAATCAATTTCTTATGTTCAGCAATAACAAATTTTTGTAAATTTATCAGCAAAATAATTCATTGTAAATCTCTCAAAATATTATATCATGAAATTTCCTGTCGCTGTTGATTTTTCAGATGTAACCGATAAAATAATAAATGCCGTAAAATCCGTTGCCTTAAATACAAATGCAGGTATATGGTTAATTCATGTGGTACAACCCGAGCCCGATTTTATCGGTTATGAAGTAGGGCCACCGAGCCACCGACATATTATTGCACAAAAATTTCAGGAAAAGCATGTTCAGATACAAGAATTAGCCGAAAGCCTGAAAAAAGATGGTCTTATCGTAACTCCATTACTTGTTCAGGGACCGACTGTGGAGACAATCATGAGTGAGACTGAAAAACTCAAACCCGACATAATCATCACCGGTTCGCACGGACATGGCGCCATGAGTCATTTATGGATGGGAAGCGTAAGCAAAGGAATCCTAAGGAAATCATCTGTTCCTGTATTGGTTGTTCCGGCGTGACATTAAAAGGTTCTTTAAAGGATAAAGTTAATCTGCTGTGATATATTGATTTTTTGGCTCCTTGAATGTTCATTCATAAGCGCTGATACCCGTAATGTCATTTCCGGTAATTAGTAAATGAATATCATGTGTGCCTTCATAAGTTATTACCGACTCCAGGTTCATAATATGCCGCATGACAGGGAAATCGCCGGTGATGCCCATTGCTCCTAAAATTTGTCTTGATTCGCGCGCAATATTCAACGCCATTGCCACATTGTTTCTTTTTACCATCGAGATTTGAGCTGCGATAACCTGTCCCTGGTTTTTCAACTGACCTAAACGAAACGCCAATAACTGCCCTTTGGTAATTTCTGTAAGCATTTCCGCCAGTTTTTTTTGTGTCAGTTGAAATGATGCTATGGGTTTATTGAACTGTTTGCGATCGAGGGAATATTTCAATGCTGTGTTGTAGCAATCCATAGCTGCACCAAGAGCGCCCCAGGCGATCCCGAACCTTGCAGAGTTCAGACAACTTAAAGGACCTTTTAATCCGTACACACCGTGAAGCAAATTTTCTTTAGGAATCTTTACATTGTCAAAAACCAATTCACCTGTAACTGATGCCCTCAATGACCATTTACCTTTAGTTTCCGGAGCGGTAAATCCGTGCATGCCTTTCTCAGCGATTAATCCTCTCACAATATTCTTTTCATCTTTTGCCCAAACGAGCGCAATATCAGCGATGGACGAATTGGTGATCCACATTTTGGAACCATTCAGCAAAAAGTGGTCGCCCTGATCAATTATCCTTGTTTCCATGCTTGCGGGATCGGAACCATGATTGGGTTCAGTAAGCCCAAAGCAGCCAATGATCTCCCCTTTTGCCAAAGGCGGAAGATACTTGTTCTTTTGTTCGTCTGTTCCATATTCGAAGATCGGGAACATCACGAGAGAGGATTGAACCGATGCTGCCGACCGGATTGCTGAATCACCTCTTTCCAGTTCGGCCATGATGATTCCGTAGGAAATATGATCCAGTCCGGCGCCACCGTATTCAACAGGGATAAACGGACCGAAGGCTCCGATTTCACCAAGTTCCCTCATCAGGTGAGCCGGGAAATGATGATCCTGAGCCGCTTTTTCGATCACCGGGATAACCGACTTATTAACCCAGTGACGGATCGAAGAACGGATGTTCCTGTGTTCATCGGACAGAAGTTCATCAACAAAAAAATAATCGGGAGGAGTATATGGGTACATTGCTTTAAAATTTTTGGTAAAGATAAAAAAAGAGGATAAAGCCTGGAATTCATAAAGGACTGAATTATGAATACGTAAATATTAAATGGGCTGTTTAAACCGGCAATTCATATTTGATATCGGACTGGAGAGTTAGATACTTGAGTTGTTAGAATACAATGGCGTACCTGGACTCTTGCGGTTATGGAATACTCACTAAACAACTATTAAAAATCGCGAATTATGGCTGCAATCAAAAAATGGTTTTTTAAGGAAAAAAATCCTGTAAAGGAGCATATACAGTAATGGATAATTCTTGTGGAGCATAAGGGAATCGAACCCTTGACCTTTAGACTGCCAGTCTAACGCTCTAGCCAACTGAGCTAATGCCCCATTACAATTTCAAACAACATGCCGCCATAAGAACCGCGCAAAAGTATAAATTTACCGGCAAAAAAAATATTGTTTTATGAAGAGGTTATTTGCAGCAATCAAAATACATCCGTCTCCGGAGTTTATAAGGCTTTATACCGAATTACAAAATTCCCTGCGGATCGCCAATATAAAATGGGTGGACGTAAATAATATCCACATCACCCTGAAATTTTTCGGAGAAACTGAAGAATCAAAGATCCGTGGAATTAACAAAGCACTGGCTGAGGTTGCATTTCAAAACTCATCCTTCGTTATTAATCTTAAAAATTCAGGAATTTTCGGGAGCTCTTATAATCCGCGTGTAGTCTGGTTTGGTATTGAAAAAAGTCCAGCTTTGGAAAAGCTGGCTGAGGAAGTCCTTGAAGCCATGGATAAAACCGGATTTGAAAGGGACAGGCAAAACTTTGTTCCTCACCTTACTGTGGGAAGGATCAAACAGGTAAAGGACAAGAGAATTTTTCAGGAGGTAATTGAAAGGTATAGAACGGTTGAGGTTCAGGAGGAAAAAGTTGACAGGTTTTTACTTTTTGAGAGTATTCTCAAGCCACACGGACCGGAATACAGGGTACTCGAAACCTTCCTTTTAAAATAAAAAAAGCCTGCATAAAAAGCAAGCCTTTAAAGTAAGGGATTTTAAACCTGATTCATTTTTCATTTCTTTTTGTTTTCCTCATTAAACATTTTGCGTGCAAGAAAATAGTTCAGCAGGAGGGCAATGCCACCGAAAAGAAAGATCATTGAAAAATATGCCGCTTCGGGCGCTTCAAAAAATGGACTAGTGGCGGCAAGCATGCTCCCGATCAGTATGCCCAACGCAATGCCGATGAGCAGCAAACCATATTTCAAAGAATATTCGTTTTTACCCTTTGGAGCAGCAAAAAATACGGAGGCATCAACCCCTTTTTCAAGCATCGCCATTCGTTCTTTCCTCCTGATCCCCAGATACACAATAGTTACAATTGCTCCAAAAATTACAATTAATACTAAAACCGGTGTTAAATCGCTCATAACATGTTGTTTTAAATGTTCATTAATTTTACTTTCAAAAACTTTGACGCCTTAAATAATTATCGGTTACAATAAAATTTCTTCACTCCCATTGTATTATTTTCATTGTAACCGCTTATGGGTTTACCCGTCTAAATAAAAAGTGATGGATCAGGACGACAACTTTTATATTGATAAAGTTTTGAAAAATGACCTCAATGCCTATTCGGTTCTGGTCGACAGGCATAAGGACATGGTTTATTCTATCGCTGTAAAGATTCTTAAAAACGAGGAGGATGCAGAAGAACTGGCACAGGACGTATTTGTGAAAGCATATCAGTCGCTCAAATTCTTCAAAAGAGAATCAAAGTTTTCGACCTGGCTCTATAGAATTGTATATAATTCAGCTATTTCAAAGACAAGGAAAAAACAATATAAAACAGCAGACCTCGATTATAGTATCGTGGAAAATTATTCAGCAGATGAAATTAAAGAGGATGTTGAGCGTCTCAGCGATGAGGAGCAGAAAAAAATAGTGAATACGATTCTCGAAAAATTGAATCCCGAAGAAAGTATTTTAATTACGCTATTTTATTTTGATGAGAAAACAACTAAAGACATTAGCATCATTACGGGATTATCACAGTCGAATGTAAAAGTCAGATTACACCGTTTGAGAAAGCGGTTATTGATTGAGGTACAATCACAAATTAAAAAAAGCAATAAGGAGATATTCAAATGATAAATAACAGGGACAAATCCGAAGATTTTCTTAAGGATTTTATTCAGAAATTAGATTTGGAAAGCCCTTCGGATGGATTTACGAGCCGGGTGATGAATAAGATTGAAAATGAAGTTGCTGAGCAATCATTGCAAATGAATATTTACCGAAAACTGCGGAGCTGGTACATTGCGATATTTTCAGCTATAGCGGCGATTGCATATACCGTTTATTATTTTATTCATAGCAACTTACAGTTTTTTATCGGAGATTATGACCTGATGATCATTCCGGTTTTTAAGAAATTGTTCCTCAGTTTTAAAGAATTGTTACCGGGTCTTAAGGTTTCTTCTTTTACAGTAGTAATAATTTTAGCCATCACCGGCCTTTTTCTGATTGACCGGCTGATAAACAGATTTCGTACCCGCAAAAACATTTTGTTCTCTTTATAATCAAATTCTCCGGCCTGATTTTTTACTTCGATAGCAAGAAGGTTACTTTTCGATACCAGGTTTATCCAGCAATTTTAAAAAATTTTGGAACCCTAGTGAATTGAATTAAGTAAAAATAAAGTTAATATTGATATTTCCAGTTAAATTAGTGTTAAAAAGTTAAAATTTTTTTCTAATTTAGTATTTTCTGTTGTATATTTGCGCGTATGTTTTAAACCGTTTTTGGAAGTATCTCTTTTAAACATCAACTACAAAGTAATCAAATTAAAAATACTTAGTATGAAAAGACTTAGACTCATTGCATTTTTTTGTGCGGTTTTTCTCGCAACCCTGCTGCATGCTCAAAATCAATATGCTCTTCGATTCGATGGAACAAATGATTATGTAGAGTGCGGCAGTGACGCAAGCTTGAACATTACCGGCCCGATAACTATAGAGGCCTGGGTTTATCTAAACAACCATATTGGTATTTATAAACGATTCGTTGAAAAGGACTGGACAAATTCCTATTTTTTTGGAGGTAAATATGGTGTGGATGGTGTGGCCTTTGGAATGGATCCGAACGGAGTCCAGGCAAATATCCTGGAAACAGCTGATTATGCGCTCCCAACATATACCTGGGTTCATGTAGCAGGTTGGTGGGATGGCTCAACACTTAAAATTTTTATCAACGGCGAAGAGGCTGCAAGTAAACCGTGGGTAAATGTCGCGGATGGTTCTCCAAGATCAGTTAAAATTGGAAAGTATTATACAACGCCTGAAAATCTCTTAAATGGTAATCTGGATGAAATACGGATTTGGAGCGAGGCCAGAACGCTTACACAAATCAGGGACAATATGTACAGGGAACTTCCTAATCCTGCTTCCGAACCTAACCTGGCGGCTTACTGGCGCTGTAATGAGGGTACCGGTCAAACGATCGAGGATTTAAGTATAAACAACAATACAGGTTATCGCGGAGGTACTGCGGCTGTTGAGGTATCTGATCCAACATGGATAGTATCTACAGCTCCGATTCCCTATTATACCGCAGCCAATGGTTCATGGAATGCAAATGCCACCTGGGCTACCAGCCAACTTGCACCTACCAAGGATTGGGCAAGAGTCAATATTTTACACGATGTTTATATACCTACAGTTGTAACAGTCCGTGATGTTGTTGTTAATTATACAGGAAAGCTGAGGGTTAATTATTCTCAATCCTTAAATGTAACGGAAAATTTTAGGATTAAATCTTCATCAACCGGTGACGGTTCATTTATTGACAACGGGACATTTACATACACAAATGCAATTGTTGAAAGATACTATCCGGGTGATGAATGGCACCTGATCTCATCACCGATTGCAAATGCCGTATCAGGTTTGTTTACCGGTCTTTACCTTCAAAATCACAGTGAAGCCTTGAACAGTTTCTCCGATATTATACCTGTGAATATTCCGATGAATCCCGGTCAGGGTTATGCTATTTGGAATTTTGTCGAGGCAACCGCAGAATTCAATGGTACCCTAAATACAGGTAATATAAACAGATCCCTTACCAGAACCGGTGCCGGAAATAATTTCGGATGGAACCTCATGGGTAATCCTTATCCTTCATCTATTGACTGGGACGCTGCTACCGGATGGACAAAAATCAATGTGGATAACGCAATTTATTTACACATCAATGCTTCAACCTGGGCAAGTTATGTTGGCGGTGTTGGCATAAACGGAGGTACAAGATATATTGCACCCGGGCAGGGATATTTTGTGATGGTTTCCGATAATGGCTCAACAACGGGGACACTTAATTCCAGTGATGCGGTTAGGGTTCACAACAATACCTCTTTCTTTAAAAGTGAGGTCGCTGACCTTATAAGGATTGAGATTTCAGGAAACGGCTATGCTGATGAAACCATTATCCGGTTTGTTGGTGATGCGTCAGTAAACTTTGACAGTGAGTATGACGCCGTAAAGCTTTTCGGTGGTGTCGATGAATCTGCACAGATTTATTGCCCTGCCGAAGTACCTTATTCCATCAATGCTCTGCCGGAAACAAATAAAGTTAACATTGGATTTCAATCCGGATCAGGCGGATCATATACAATATCGGCTACTGAAGTGAACGATTTACAGGTTGTAATTCTTGAAGATACCGAAATGAATAGTTTCACAGATCTTAAGTCCAGCAGTTATCCTTTTACAACAAATGCCGGTACTTTTGATGATCGTTTCATAATTCATTTTCAACCGTTGGCCGTTAATGAACAGTTAGTTGACCCTGATCAGATATTTGCTTTCAACAGTAAAGTGTATGTGAAATCCGATGATAAAGTAAGCGGTGAAATCAATATTTATAACAGCATGGGCCAACTGATCATTTCTGCTCCTCTTGAAACCGGTGCTTCTGGTATAGCAATCGAGAAATCAGGTAATTATATTGTTACCGTGGTCTCGAATTCAAATATTACGACTAAAAAAGTATTTATCAGATAATATTGTAACTTTGAAATCTCTAAAATTTAAGATATGAAAAACTCTATTAAAATCTTCGCCATAGCCGTGTTGATGACTGCAGCCCCGTTAATTATTATGGCACAGTATCTCCCGACGCATCCGAATGGTGGAAACGATCCCGGCCCGGCCAATACTCCGGTAGGTGGTGCAGCACCAATTGATGGCGGTTTATCCATTCTTTTGTTATTAGGCGCTGCTTATGGGTCAAAAAAAATATTTCAGCAGCAGAAATAAGATTTTTATAATAATCCATGAAAAGGCTATCCGGTTCGTGGATAGCCTTTTTTGTTTGTGTAAATTGAAACCCTGATTTATTAATTTTGCCCGCTTAATAAAATAAAACGAATGGAAAGCAACGAAAACAAAACTGAAGAATTAAAATCACCGGACACGAAATCACTGAATTTCCTCGAAAACATCATTGAAGAAGATATCCGAAATAATAAAAATGGCGGGAGAATCCTTACCCGCTTTCCCCCTGAACCTAATGGGTATCTTCATATAGGCCATGCAAAATCAATTTGTTTAAATTTTGGATTGGCTCAAAAGTATAACGGAAAATGCAATTTAAGATTTGATGATACCAATCCGACAAAGGAAGAAGAAGAGTATGTAAACTCCATCATGGAGGACATCCATTGGATGGGCTTTGACTGGGAAGACCGGCTTTTTTATGCCTCCGATTATTTCGACCAATTGTATGAATGGGCTTTAAAGATGGTCAGGGAAAGAAAGGCTTATGTTGACGACCAGTCTTCCGAAATTATTAGCGAACAGCGAGGTGTGCCTACCCGGCCCGGAATTGAAAGTTCGTACAGAAACCGAACAGTTGCGGAAAATCTCGATTTATTTGAACGCATGAAAAAAGGAGAGTTTCCTGACGGGACACGTGTTTTGAGAGCAAAAGGCGATATGAGTTCCCCCAATATGCACATGCGCGATCCGGTAATGTACAGGATCATGCATGCTACCCATCACAGGACAGGAAACAAATGGTGCATCTATCCGATGTACGACTACGCTCACGGGCAGTCGGACTACCTTGAAGGAATAACACATTCGATTTGTACACTCGAATTTGAAATTCACAGACCGCTTTACGAATGGTTCCTCAATAACTTGATTGAAACCGAATACCGCCCCCGTCAATATGAGTTTGCAAGGCTTAATCTGAGCTATACTGTGATGAGCAAACGAAAGCTGCTTGAACTTGTAAAGGATGGTTATGTTAAAGGCTGGGATGATCCCCGTATGCCAACCATTTCAGGCATGAAACGGCGGGGATATACACCCGAAGCTATCCGGAATTTTGCTGAGAAAGTTGGTGTAGCTAAACGTGAAAATGTGATTGACGTCGGATTGCTGGAATTTACTGTCAGGGAACATCTTAATAAGATTGCTCCCAGAATATTCGCTGTCCTTGATCCTATAAAGGTGATCATCACCAACTATCCTGAGGGAAAGATGGAAAACCTTCATCTTGAGGTCAATCCTGAAGATCCCGAAATGGGATACAGGGATGTGCCGTTCACCAGAGAAGTCTATATCGAAAAAGAAGACTTTATGGAGGATCCTCCGAATAAGTTCTTCCGGCTTGGACCGGGCAGAGAGGTAAGATTAAAAGGCGCTTACATTATCCGATGTGAAAGTTTTAAAAAAGACGCTGCGGGAAATATCCAGGAAATTTATTGTACGTATGATCCGGAGACAAAAAGCGGTTCGGGAAGCCAGAAAAAAGTTAAGGGTACTCTTCACTGGGTTTCAGCCGAACATGCCATTGATGCCGAGGTTAGATTGTATGACAGGCTCTTCGTAACTGAATTTCCGGATGAAGTGGAACAGGATGGCCTGGATTTTAAAGTTAATCTGAATCCCGGTTCACTAAAAGTAATAACCGGTAAAATAGAGCCGGGTGTAAATAAGGCAAAAGCATTGGATAAATTTCAGTTTCAACGCTTGGGTTATTTCTGCGTGGATAGCGAATCAACTGAAGGGAAATTGGTATTTAACAGGACAGTAACACTCAAAGAAACCTGGACAAAATTAAAAGAGAAAACAGAATAGAATATTTGTTTTCCTGAATAAAATACTATTTTTGCACCGCTTTTGCCCGATGGTGTAACTGGCAACACGTCTGACTCTGAATCAGAAGAGTCCAGGTTCGACCCCTGGTCGGGCAACAAAATTCAATCCTGGTTTATAGCCGGGATTTTTGTTTTTTAAAACATCCAATTAACGAATCATAACACGAACAGGGGGAGAAGTTTATCTCGCCTTTTCCGGCGAGAATCCCTGGTCGGGCAACGAAAATAATCCTGGTTGAAAAACCGGGATTTCCTTTCAGACAATAATCGCAAAAAAAAAAAATCCTGGCTGCGGAATACCACTATTATTTTATGAGATTAAATAACAAAAGTAACCAGGTTTAATGAAAAGGTGAAATGGATATTTTGCCGGTGATACAAAGGAATAAACTTTCAGAAAACATTTCCACCGGTTGCCTTTAA
>Ga0172368_10004342_pt1 | contig 16448 bp, 16 predicted proteins | sample Lak11m_FD_114540 | JGI IMG/M metagenome (GOLD analysis project Ga0172368, IMG submission 114540) | Freshwater microbial communities from Kabuno Bay, South-Kivu, Congo - kab_022012_11m | ecosystem: Environmental > Aquatic > Freshwater > Lake | place: Democratic Republic of the Congo: South-Kivu...
CCGGTGGCATCACCACCGCGCTGCGCACCGGCGCCTTCAAAACCACCGGTCTGAACAGCGGCCCGCTGTTCACCTGGGGGTACTGGGTAGCCCAGTATTAATGGCTGACCAGTCAGTCTGAACAGGCAGACCCGGAGCCCGGCGAGCAATCGCCGGGCTCCGGCTATTGTTGTCGTGCACGATGGAAACCTGCTAAAATACGGATATCTCACACCGTAATCGTTGTGTGATGAAGGATAATTCAGGATAAAAGTATGACTTCTCCCGAGACGCAGCCGTTAATCACCGCCGCCGAGGAGCGCGCGGACTTCGATGTCATCATCAACTGGGTGGCGACGGGGGCGCGCGTGCTCGACCTGGGGTGCGGCACCGGCGAGCTGATGGAACGGCTGGTGCGCGAACGGGGTGCTCTTGCGCAGGGTGTCGACCTGCACCAGCCCTCGATCACCACCTGCATCACCAAGGGATTGAGCGTGTTTCACGGCGACCTGCACGAGGGGCTCGCTGATTTACGCGACGATTCGTTCGACTTCGTGGTGCTGAGCCGCACGCTGCAACAAGTACCCGATCCCGACGTGGTGATTCGCAACATGCTGCGGGTGGGGGCAAAGGCCGTCGTCAGTTTTCCGAACTTCGCCTACTGGCGCATCCGCCTGCACCTGATGCTGCACGGCACGCTGCCGGTGTCGCCGGCGTTGCCGTATGCCTGGTACAACACCCCCAACATCCGCCTGATCACCATTGCCGACTTCGAAAAGTTCTGCGCCGAGCAAGGCTACGTCATTCTCGACCGCGTGGCGCTCAACGTCGGCAACCGCAAACGTCCCCGCGTCATCCACCACAACTGCGATCTCTGCGGCGAATACGGCATGTTTCTGCTCGGGCGGACATAACGTTGGAAGATTGGACGGCTGGACGAATGGATGATTGATTATTTTTCCGTTCCTCGATGTCACCGCCCCTTCCTTGACACGCTATTCCATGCCTTGCTACTCTTGCCGAAAGGACGGCAAGGCCGACGGATTGACCAGTCTACCAACCTTCCAATCTTCCATCCTGGAGGGTCTACCATGCATGACGTGACGTGTCTGGGTGAGCTGCTCATCGATTTCACTTCCCTGCAGCCGGGGGCGTCGATTATCGAGACGCCGGGGTTCGAGAAGCACGCGGGCGGCGGGCCGGCGAATGTGGCGGTAGGGGTCAGCCGGCTGGGCGGGACGGCGGCTTTCCTCGGCATGGTGGGTGAGGATGAATTCGGGCACTACCTGGCAAAGATGCTGGCCGACCGAGGGGTGGATATCCGCGGGCTGCGCTATTCCGACCTCGCACATACCACGCTGGCCTTCGTCGCGCTGCGCGAAGACGGCGAGCGGGAATTCATCTTCTACCGCAACCCGGGTGCGGACATGCTGTACGGCCCCAATGACGTGGACGATTCCCTCGTCGCCAACGGTCGCTTCCTGCACCACGGCTCCATCTCCTTCATCAGCGAGCCGAACCGCGAGGCCACGCTGCGCGCCATCTCCCTTGCGCAAGCCAACGGCCGGTTGATCTCCTTCGACCCCAACCTGCGGCTGAACCTGTGGGAGAACGAGATGACCGCGCATGCCGGCATCCTGCTGGGCCTGCCGTCGGCGGATATCCTGAAGGTCTCCGAGGAAGAGCTGGAATTCATTACCGGGCAGACGGACCTGGAGATGGGCATGCGCGCGCTGCGCGACCGGGGCATCCCGGTGGTGGTGGTCACCCTGAGCGAACGAGGCTGCGCTTACTTTTGGGGCGACTACACTGGATATGTGCCCGGCAAGCGGCCGAAACCGGTCGACACCACCGGCGCCGGCGACGCCTTCGTGGCCGGCCTGCTGACGCGCCTGATCGCCATCGACCTGCCGCCCACCGACCTGACGCACGAGGAAGTACGCGCCGCCCTCGATTTCGCCAACGCCGTCGCCGCCCGCGTGGTCACCCGCCGCGGCGCGATTCCGGCGATGCCGACGATGGAGGAGATTGGGGAGGTGTAAAGGATAAGGGATGAGGGGTTAATGCGCCCGGTCCGGTGTGTACCACCGCGCATCCGCCAGCACCACCGACGTGTCCACCTGGCGCTCGGGGATGGTCCAGTAGGTGCGGAGCAGGCGGTTTTTCTCGTCCACGGTGACCTGGCGGAAGCCGTATTTCTGGTAGAAGGCGATGGCCCACGTCGCCGCGGCCCAGGTGCCGATGAGGACCGGGGTCTCGGTGGTGGCAAGAAGGAACTTGAGCAACTGCCCGCCGATGCCTTTGTTGCGGTGGGCGGTGCGCACGTAGGCGTGGCGGATGAGGGTGACGTCCTGCACCGACTGGATGCCCATCACGCCCAGCACCTCGTCGTCTTCGACATATCCCCAGAAGCTCACCCCACTGTCGATTTCGTGAAGCAGCTCGTCCATCGACATATACGGCTCATGCCAGCGGTCGGCGGGGATGATGCCCCGATAAGCCTCTGCGGCATCGTTGATGATCTCAAACACGGCATGCAGGTCGCCGGTTTCACAGGCGCGTATCATACGTAGTATTTTCGACAGAGACCCTATCAGATTCCTTCTTTTCACAGCAAGGGCCAATCCATGGCTAATACCATTCAGGTAAATAAATTACATTATCATAGTATAGAATCACCGTTTTCTTCATTGACGCATTACCATGAATCCGCTACCCTGTACCACGGTCTGGGAGAAGGACATTGGGAAGCTATTCGACGCCGGATGTACTTGAAGCCGTCACCTTCGTCACCGAGTCGTTGGAAGGTCTATTGCCGTCCTTCCGCGTGTTGTCCGAACGGTACCGGCAAAGCTGGGGCCTGACCTGCGTGCTGGCGGACAGCCAGGGTGTGCTGGTCGAAGGCGGGCATCCTTGCGATGCCTGCGCCGGTTGCGCGTATATATTCCGGCGGATCATCGAAGAATCGGTGCGCTGGGGCGAGCCGTCCATTCACCTGTGCCCGCAAGGCGCCGTGTTGTGGGCGGTGCCGGTGATGTGCAACGCCCGCGTCCTCGGCGGACTGGTGACGGTCCGTCCGGAGCATGCCGACGGCCGTCCCTTTACTCCCGCGGAGGTCCGCCGCGCCGCCAACGGCCTGCTGGCGCTGGCGGAGAGCGAAAACCTCACCAACGCCGCCTTGCTGGAGCTGCGGCGACTGGCCGCCCGGCGCGAATCCGAGCGCGCGGAGGCCATCCACGAGCTCAAGCAGCAAAACTACCAGTCCATCCGCGATATCTACCTGGTAGAAGAGCCGGCGCTGATCGCCGCCATCAAGCGGGGCGAGCAGGCAGCGGCGCGCGAAATCCTCAACCGTGTGCTGGTGGGTATCTACTTCATGGGCCGCGAGCGCCCGCTGTTGCTGAAGAGCTTCCTGATGGAATTGATCGTGGTGATGTCGCGCAGCGCGATCGAGGCCGGCGGCGACCCCACCGAGCTGCTCGGTGCCAACTACTCCACCTTTACCGAGCTGGCCAGCATCGACTCGGAAGAGGAATTATGCGCGTGGCTGGTAGGCATGCTGGAGCGCATCATGGATACCATCCGCGCGCAGCAACGCTACCCCATCGGCGCGCTGATCGGCTCGGCCATCACCTACATGCGCGAGCATCTGCACGAAGAGCTGTCGCGCGACGACGTGGCGCAGATCGCCTTCCTTTCCCCATCGCACTTTAGCCGCGTGATCAAGCAGACCTTCGGCCAGTCGTTCACCGAGCTGCTCGCCGCCATGCGCGTGGACAGAGCGCGCGAAGAGTTGATCCTCACCGAAAAAAGCCTCATTCAGATCAGCCTCGATTGCGGCTTCAACGACCAGAGTTACTTCACCAAAGTTTTCCAGAAGATCACCGGCCGCACCCCGGGCGAATACCGGCGTCTGCACCGGTCCACACTGTGAGCTCGAGGGGGCGTCCGTATTTTCCCCTGCCTTTCAGACAGGTTTTCGACGCTTTGTGTGCACCATCCAACCTGCGCCCTCTCGCAGCTAGCGGGAAAAGCGTGGCTGTACCCCGGGTGAACGATCTATAGACGGAGCCCGGGGTACAGTCACGCATTTTCCGTTTTATTACGAAAGCGCACGGGTTGGATGAAAGCAGGTGGAGAGCGGGGACAGGTGATGAAGGCACGGGGAAAATACGGACAGTCCCCCCTCCCGCCGGGTGGACGACCTATGTGCGCAACCCCGGGGTACAGCCACGCATTTTCCGTTTATTGCGGGAGGGCACAGGTTGGATGAAGGCGGGCGGAGGGCGGGGGCAGGTGGTGAAGGCACGGGGAAAATACGGACAGTCCCCCTCGAGCTACCGCACGAAAATCCCATGAGCGCACCATTCTCCCATTTGGCAACATGAGAGTCCCATAAACGGCGCACCGGATTGCCAGACACGTGCATTTCTCCCGTCGTATAGTAATCATGGACGAGGGGGGAACCGTGGAACGAGACTATTATCTGAAACTGGCGGATGACGGACTGCGGCTGCCGATTGCCGCCGACCTGGTGTTGCACGAGTATGCCGACCCGCAGGCCATCTTGAAGAACGGGGACCAATTGGGCATGGTGCTGGAGCAGACGGCAAACCGCTACCATTCACCGCTAGCGCTGCCGCATATGAACCTGGAGCTGGAGAAGATCGCGCTGCTGGGCATGCTGGGCATTCCGGCAGAGGAGGCGCACACGTATCATTTCGACACCTGTCCCGGTCACGAGACGTTTACCACACTGCAGCAGCACCTGCGCGACCAGCTACCGGCAGAGCTGCAGGCGCATATCGACTCTGTGGGCTACATCGCGCGGCACACTCGGCTGCTGTCGGTGGGGATGAGCATCGGGCCATTCTCGCTGATGACGAAACTGGTGGCCGATCCCATCACCCCCATTGCGCTGGCGGGGATGGGCGTCACCGCCGAGGACGACGAGGAGATCCGCACGGTGGAGGCGGTACTGGAGCTGGGCATGCGCGTCATCATGCACTCCATCGCGGCGCAGGTGCAGGCGGGGGCAAAGGCTATCTTCATTGCCGAGCCGGCGGCAAACAATGTCTTCCTCTCACCGAATCAGATCGCGGACGGCGCGGAGATCTTCGACCATTTTGTGATGAGTTATCATCGCCAGATCAAGGCGTTCCTCGATGAACACGGCGTCGATCTCTATTTCCATTGCTGCGGCGAACTGACCGAGTATCTGCTGCGCAAGTTCTGCGCGCTGGACCCCGCCATCCTCAGCCTGGGCAGCTCGCGCGTGCTGTGGGAGGACGCCGCCGTAGTGCCGAAGACCACCGTACTTTTCGGCAACCTGCCGTCCAAGCAGTTCTACTCCGACAACGTGATCACCGTCTCCGAGGTGGCCTACCGGGCGGAGCAGCTGGTGCGGAAGATGCAGGAAGCCGGCCACCCCTTCATCCTGGGCACCGAATGCGATGTGTTGAGCGTGCCCGGCTGCGAGCAAGTCATCGAGCGCAAGATCAACGCGCTGATGAAAGCAGGCAAGATGGAGACAGCGTCGATCAACAACTAACGGTACACCATCGCTTCTTGCCGGAAAATGCGTGGCGGTTCCCCGGGACTAAAAGCGCTCACCCAGGGGCGCCGTCACGTATTTTCCGGCAAGGAGCGAGTCTTTGAGGGAAGACTTCCAGCAGGCGCCTGTAGTGGTATAATAGTGTTAAAGGGGGCCCTTCCCATGCGCTTGGCTTACTCTCTTGTCCTCTCTCTTTCCATCATTCTGATCTCGGGTCTGTTGTTCGCTGCCGGTAAACCGGCGCCCGGCACGCACGCGGTCATCGACGTGGGCATGGAAAAGCTCTTCGGCGGGTCGGTTGACGGCAAATGGCTGGATGGCGAGAAAATGAAGCCGAAGGTGAAGGGCGGCGAGCGCTACCGGCTCTACACCGCTACAAAGTATCTGGGTGATGGTATCGGCAGCAAGGCTGTCAAGGAGGCGGAAGGCCCGGCGCTGAACACGCCGCGGGTCACCCTGAAAACGAAGGTGAAGCTGCCGAAGGAAGAGAATCCCTGCGTCATCGGTATCTGCGGGACATGGAATGCCTTGCCGCGCGTGCCGAAATCACAGAGCACGAAGCAGCAGGTGTATCTCGACGCGGTCAAGGCGATCCTCACGCAACACGGCCTGGCTGGCGCGCCGGTAAATATCACGAAGTTGTGGCGCATCGACCTGGAAGGCGACGGCACGGAGGAGGTGCTCATCAGCGCCACCACACCGCGCAAGGGTTATCCCGATCCCAGCCCGCGCAAGAACGACTATTCGATGCTGATCCTGCGCAAGGTCGTCAAAGGCAAGGTCGCCACCATACTGCTCGAGAAAGAATTTCAAACGAAGGACGAGGATTTTAACGCGCCGAACGTTTTCACCATCGACGCCGTGCTGGACGTCAATGGCGACGGCGTGATGGAGGTGATCACCGGTTGGCGCTACTACGAGGGGATCGGCCGCGTCGTCTATTCGATCAAAGGCGTGAAGGCGGAAGACGTGATGGGGTGGGGCATCGGATCCTGACTCCCGAATGAAAAATGCCCGAACCCCGATGGGGTGACAGTAAGCTTACTGCCGCCTTTTCAGGGCTCGGGCATTCTTACGATATGGTCCCGGGGGTTTCGCTTCGCTTCACCCCCGGCTATTGACTGCCATCCCTTCGGGATTTAAGCAGCCTCATTTATTAACTATTCTTCGCCCATCGCCGCGTAAATCGGCGTGCGGTGCGCAGTTTTGCATTCCGCCAGCGGAAGGTCGACCAGCAGTTGGTCGTCCACGCAGATGCGGACGCGGTCGCCGCCGATGGTGCCGATGATGTCGAAGGGGACGCCCGTCTTCGCCGCCAGTGCGGTGAGGACGTCGGCATACGCCGGGTCAAAGGAGAGCAGGATGCGGGACTGACTCTCGGCGAAGAGCGACATGTCCGCGCGCTCAACCAGCGGGACGCCGATCTCGCAGCCCAGCCCGCCGGCGATGGCGGATTCCGCGGCGGTGACGGCCAGGCCGCCTTCCGCGCAATCATGCGCGCCCGCCACCATGCCCCACTTGATCGCTTCCAGCACGAAAGCCTGCGCGCTCAATTCGTGGTTGAGGATGAGCTCCGGCGGCATGCCGACTTCTTTGCCGTGCACGACGGCCAGGTATTCGCTGCCGCCCAGCTCCGGCTTCGTCTCGCCCACCAGCGCGACCAGGTGGTCGACCTGCTTGAAACTCATGGTGGTGGCCTGCTCCACCTTGTCGAGCACGCCTACCATGCCGATGGTCGGCGTCGGATAGACGGCGGCCTCCGGGCCTTCGTTGTACAGGCTGACATTGCCGCTGACCACCGGCACCTGGAAGGCGCGGCAGGCGTCGGCGATGCCTTCCACGCCGCGCTTGAGCTGCCAGAAGCGGTCCGATTTTTCCGGCTTTCCGAAGTTCAGGCAGTCGGTGACCGCCGCTGGGTCGGCGCCGGCGCAAGTCAGGTTGCGCGCCGCTTCCGCCACCGCAATCTGCGCGCCCAGGTACGGGTCGAGGAAGCAGTAGCGGCTGTTGCAGTCGGTGGTCATCCCCAGCGCCTTGTGCGTGCCCTTGACGCGGATCACCGCCGCGTCGCCGGCGCCCGGCGGAACCACGGTGTTGGTCTGCACCATGTGGTCGTACTGCTGGAAGGCCCAGCGCTTGCTGGCGATGTTGGGCGAGGAGAGCAGATCGAGCAGCACGCGGTTATAATCGTCCGGCTGCGGCAGGTCACTCAGGTCCGTATTCTGCAGGTCGGTCAGCCACTCAGGCTGCTCGGCGGGCAGGTAGTAGACGGGCGATTCCGCCAGCGACTGGCTGGGCACTTCGGCCACCACGTCGCCGTGGAAGCGGATGCGCAGCACCTGCTCCTCCAGCACCTCGCCGACCACTTCGGCGTTCAGGTTCCACTTTTCGAAGATGTCGATGACTTCCTGCTCGCGGCCCTTCTTGACCACGACCAGCATGCGCTCCTGCGACTCCGACATCATAATCTCGTAGGGCTCCATGCCCTCTTCGCGCATCGGCACCTTCGCCAGGTCGATATCCATCCCCACGCCGCCGGAGGCGGACATCTCCGCGGTGGTGCAGGTGATGCCCGCCGCGCCCATGTCCTTCATGCCGACCACCGCGTCGCCCTGCAGCAGCTCCATGCAGGCTTCAATGAGACACTTCTCAGTGAAGGGGTCGCCGATCTGCACGGTCGGCCGCTTCTGGTCGTCCTCATTGAACTCATGGCTGGCGAGGATGGAGCAGCCGCCGATGCCGTCACGGCCGGTGCGGTTGCCCACCACCAGCACCGGGTTGCCGGGGCCGGCCGCCTTGCTCGTCGCCATGAAGCGGGTATCCGCGATACCGACCGCCATCACGTTGACCAGGCAGTTGTCACGGTAGCTGGGGTGGAAGTAAATCTCGCCGCCCACCGTCGGCACGCCCACGCAGTTGCCGTAGAACTGGATGCCGTCAATGACGCCGCTCAGCAGGTGCTGGGCGCGCGGGGTATCCAGCTCACCGAAGCGCAGCGAATCCAGCAACGCCACCGGCCGCGCCCCCATGGTGAAGATATCGCGCAGAATGCCGCCGATGCCCGTCGCCGCGCCCTGCTTGGGCTCCACCTGCGACGGGTGGTTGTGGCTCTCCATCTTGAAGATCACGTAGAGGTTTTCGTCCAGGATGAAACCGCCGGCATCCTCCCCCATCTCCGCGCGGGTCGGGTATTTCCCCACCTTCGGAAACAGCTTCAGCAAGGGCCGGCTGCGCGGATACCCGCAGTGCTCCGACCACTCGACGGAATACATCGCCAGTTCCGTCCCCGACGGCTCGCGCCCGAGGATCTTCAGCACATTCTGATATTCCTGCTCATTCATGCCCAATTCAAGGGCGATCTGTAACTGCGACGTTTGATTGGTCATCAATCTCTCTCTCTGATATCCACGATGCCGCATTGTTATAAAGCGGCAAGGAACTCGACAAAGGGTTTGAAGCATTGCGGACAGCGGTCCGCGGTCTCCAGATAGTTACACTGCCGCAAGATGCGCGGTGCATCGAGCGTTTCACTGTATGATCTTCGGTGTTTGTGGAAAAGCTTACTGACTACTTGCTTGGGCGGATGATCATGATTCTGGTCTTCAACTGGCAATATCCAGGTTCGATTTAGAGCCTTTGTATTCAAATGCAGCTTCAATACATCTTCATTCGCTAATAACAGTGCTTCCAGCTCATACTTGAAACAAAAGACTTTAAACCGACCCAGCAAACGTTGAGCATTAATATGCTGCTGCTTTATTGCCGCTCTGAATTGAGCCATCGCACCCTGTACCATCTCTTCTACCGTATGATGCGGACATCCCTTATTCGGCGGATAAAGGTCTGGTAACACAATGACGATAGTTTCTGGCTCTGCATAAAGGATCTCTACGGCTCTTACGGGAATATGTGTTAGCAATGTCGTTTTAGGATCACCTTTCACGACCGGGTGAAACTCAATATTGATCCCCGCATCCTTTTTCAGGGCAATTAACGGAGCGAGTAATCCCTCCATTGCTTTTTGATCAGAGCGACCTTCAACATAAACTACAACTCTCATGCAAAACTCTCCAGTTCATCACTCTGATGTAACTGCTCAATCTCATCCGCGCCGAATTCTCGCAAGAGATTCTGTAATATTTTTGAATTCTTCGGTTTACGAAAGATCGCTTCCCCATCCTCCTTGCGCATTACTGCGATATCAGCTAGTCCGAATTGCTTAAGGAAGTAAGATGAATGTGTAGAAAGTATGACCTGCGTACGATCACTCGTTCGCTTGAACAATTCGGCAAGAACAGTTAGCGTCCGTGGATGTACGCCTTGATCAGGTTCATCAACACATATGAGTGTGGGTGGTTTGGGATAGAGGCAAAGAACCATCCAGCAGAGAAGGCGAATGACACCCTCGGAACTATCTGATAAGCTCAATTCACTATCGACACCATTCTCACGATAGAAAGCGATAACTTCTCCGGGTCCGCCACGTGCTTTTACGGTTAATGCTTCAAAGCCTGGTATAACGAAACGTAAATAATCTTGGAGCTCATCAAAAGAATCGCGGTATTCCGTCATCAAGTAATGAAGGACTGAGCTTAAGTTGCCACAATCCTCGCGCAAGATAGGTTCTTGCTCTATCACAACAGGCCTTCTGATTTTCTCGATTGCGACCACAAGCGAACCGTAGAATCCCCAATTCGCTATATAATCACGTAATTGAAATAAAGGTTCTTCTAGAGCGTTATTGAACGCCCTTAAAGCAAGCCCACGTGGACGTAACTGGATATCAAACGGGATATCTTCTATTACTTCGCCTTCATCTGAAAGATTAAAAAATTTTCCCTTTCCATTAGCTACATTAAGGATCTCTTGCACGCCAGAGCGGGCGTATTCTTTATTGATTGAGAGACGTCCAATTGGTCCAGAGATCGATCCTTCATAATTAATAGGGATACGCTTTAAAGTTGGTGTTTCTAAATCAGTGTTGATACTCCATTCAATGATTGGCTGGCTTTCAGAATGGAATATCTGCTGTCCGTATGCCCCTGACACAATCTCGGGTGGAATCTCCCCCTGCATACTATCTCGCAGAAATTTGAGAAATTCAAACAGACTGCTCTTCCCAGACCCATTCGCCCCCACCAGCACTTCAAGGGCACCGACCTCCGCGGTGAAATCGCGGAAGGGGCGGTACCCTTTGATGTTGATGGACGTCAGCCTTGGAAAGCTCATAGTTTAATCCTGATACGTATTATACACTTATCGTCATCCGTCCGTCTTTGGAGGGATCGGCCCTATCGTCTTCTCATTCAACTTGAACGACTTGAAAAACTCCACGCCGTTCAGATCGGTCTTCGGGTCGGTCAGCGGGCCGGCCCACTGCATGTAAATGCGCTTGCCGCTCATCACCAGGCGGGTATGGACCACGCCAATCCCATTCGGGCTCTGATAATCGAACTCAAGTCCGGGATGACCGGCAAAGGTGATCGGTGTGGAGGACAGCAACTGCGATCTGACCCCGCTCACGAGCATATTGCGTATCCCTTCCATCACGCCTTGCGGGCCGCCTTTGAAGTCGGCGCTCGGCGCATCCAGGTAGGACAGGGTATAGTTGACGCCGGTATAGCCGCCCGGCATGACATAGGTATAGACCATGCAATAATCGCCCGCAAATTCCTGGCGCTTCGAGAGATCATCCGGCTCGCCGGGGAAATTCACCGCGAACCGTCCCTCTTTCGTGGAGAACGGCGTCCAGTTGCGGTGCGGCACCAGCCGCGGCGCCACGACATGCGCTCCCCCCAGGAACAGCGCGAGCAGCACCACGCCGGCGACCAGCACACGCCAGAGCAACCAGCGTTTCTGCCGCGGCTGCTCGCGCATCCACCAGTTCTGCACCAGCACGATGATCACGCTGCCAATGACGTAGAGCGTGAACAACTCGATACCGGTCCGGTATAACAACTTCCTCATCAATGAGGGGTCCATCGTTGCCTCCAGCATTCCAATACAGGCGGTGAACCGCATTCACGGCATCAGCGTGAAAGACGTGAAAAAGCGGTCGATATCTTTTTGCGTTTCCGTTCGTACGGGATAGGCCATCAGCATATAGATCCGCCTGTCTACCATCAATACGCGCTGACGCACCCTGCCGGGCAGCCCGTTGAAGTTCATATCACGGCCATGGTAATCGCCGACGGTGATATCGGTTTTGTCCACGACAGTACCGCCCATCTCACCGTTAAAAAGATCGCAGGTTTCATCCAGTAGATTCCGCTGCTCCACCATGGTCTGCGGGTAATCCGCGTAACTGACTAAATACGTCGCACGATATGGCAGCAGGTGCAACTCGTAGGTGGTCAGTGTAACGGTACCGGCACCCTCCCGCGGGCTATCTTGCCTCGTCATGGCCGGCGTGCCCGGGAAATCGATCCGAAATTTTCCTTCAGCCGAAACCAGCGGGCTCCACCGTGGGCGCGCCGATGTGTGGTGAAACGCCGCGATCACCAGCGCGATCAGCACCAGGGTCATGACCGCAATGACGGACCACCATTCGCGCAAATTGCCCATCATGAGCGTTCCCCCCACTTACCGGGATCTCACGGATTCTAGCGCAGCCCTTTGCTGATCTCCAGCACGCGCAGGCTTTCCGCCAGGCCTTTGAACAGCTTTTTGCCGTCGCTGCCGCCCAGCAATCGCTCGCAACGGCGCTCGGGATGGGGCATCATGCCCAGCACATTGCCGCCCGCGTTGCAGATGCCGGCGATGTTGTTCAGCGAGCCGTTCGGGTTGGCCTCCGGCGTCACGTTGCCCTGCGCGTCGCAGTAACGGAAAACCACCTGGCCGTTCCGCTCCAGCTCCGCCAGCGTGTCGGCGTCGGCGTAATACCGGCCCTCGCCGTGCGCGATGGGGAAATCGACCACCTGCCGCGCGGCGTAAAAGTGCGTGAAGGGCAGGTCGGTACGCTCCACGCACAGGAACTGCGGCTTGCAGACGAACTTCAGATGATCATTGCGGTACAGCGCGCCGGGCAGCAGCCCGGCTTCGGTGAGCACCTGGAAGCCGTTGCAGATGCCGATGACGAATTTACCCTCCGCCGCGTGCACCTGGATCGCCTCCATCACCGGCGAGAAGCGAGCGACGGCGCCGCAGCGCAGGTAGTCGCCGTAGGAAAAGCCGCCGGGCAGCACGATACAGTCGAGATCGCCGATCTCCGTCTCCTCATGCCAGACGAAGCGCACTTCCTGGCCGGTGACGTGCCCGATGGCATGGTAACAGTCGGCATCACAGTTGGATCCGGGAAATTGCACAACGCCGAACTTCATACCACGGCCTCACTTTCGACAACAGCGACGTGGTACTGCTCGATGATGGGATTGGCCAGCAGCTCGCGGCACATCTCTTCGGCCGCGCCGCGCGCGCAGTTCGGGCATTTCGCCTCGATCTCCAGCGTGACGAACTTGCCGATGCGCACGTTGCCGACGGTCGCATGGCCCATCTTATGCAGGGCCCGTTCGATGGTCGTCCCCTGCGCATCCATCACCGTGGGCTTGAGCGTGATTTCAATCTGGACGTGGTAAAGCACCGTATTCTCCTATAGAGCGCGGACCTTCGATCATCCAGGATGGATGATCTTCTTCCGCGCGAAGCTATGATTGTTAATGACCACGCGCGGACTCAGAGGTCCGCGCTCCCATGCTAATTCTTAATCTCTATTCCACTAAATATGCCGGAACAGATCACCCGCAACGCGGCGCCGTCGGTGACGAGCTCGGTATTCTGGAGATGCACTTCGGCGGCGCCCAGCGCGGGGGCGCCGGTGACCTGGACGGGCCAGCCGACGGGTAAGCGTAACTCGATGCCGCCGAAGACCGCGTCCAGCCGCAACTCCGCGCCGTCCGGCGACAGGTTGGCCTCGCGCAGGTCGATCTCCGCGCCGCCGAAGGCCACGGAAACGCGCCCACCGCGGAATGACCGCGAGATGGAGCGAATCTTCGCCCCGCCGAAGGACACGGACTGGTTCAGTTGATCATCCGATCGCACCACCGTCTCCCCTCCCATCCTCACCGGCGCGGTGCGCCGCTGCGGGATCAGCAGCCGCAAGCCGATGCCGATCAACAACGCCGCCCCGATGACGATCCAGGGATTCACGATAAACCCGGCCAGCGTTCTGGCCAGTATCAACACCCCGACCACCAGCAGGATGAGCCCCCACCAGGGGTTCCGCGGCGACCGCAACAGCTCATTCAATCCCGCCAGAATGAGCAGCGCCGGCCAGAAACGCTCCACCAGGTACAGGCCGGGATAAAACTGATCCAGCAGAAACCCCAGCCCGAGCAGCAGCAGCACCAACCCGATCAGATAACGAGTAGGCATGCGTCACCTCCGTGTCCACTCTCATACGCCCATTCACTCCAGCGCGATGCCGGTTTCGCGGCAGAACGCCGGAAATCCCTCGGCAATCCGGCAGATCGCCTCCGCCAGCGCCGTCAGGCTCGCGTCGCGGCAGTAGACGCGACCGTCGTTGTAATCGCCCCCGAAACAGGGGACGCCCAGAAAACAGGTCCAGCGCACCGCTTCACGGTAGACATCCGTCTCGTCCTCGTCGGACACCGGGTCCGGGCAGTCGGGATAGATGTCCACCGCCATCTCCGCCAGCGCCGTCTCCAGAAACCGCCGCAGCTCCGGGGCTTCACACTTCTCGACCACCAGGTCGCCTTTGGTCGGCGTGCCGGTCACATCCACCACGAAGACCACGTCGTGCGGCCGCAGCGTCTCGCGCACCTCCAGCGCCCCGGCGAAATCCACTTCCTCGCCGTAGGTCAACTCGATGCGCAGGTAGTCCCGGTTCAATCGTCCGGAGAAATAGGCGGACATCACCGCATACACCCCGGTAAAATTATCCAGGTGCCCGTAGAGCACGCCGTCCGCCCGCCGCTCCAGCGCGTGCCGGTCAAATCCGGTATCGGCATGGCAGGAGAACACCAGCACCGGTCACGATCCTTTCACCGCCGCCTAATCCCCGATCCCCAGCCGCTGGTAAAACACCTCGATGTGCTTCAGGTGCTTTTGCCAGTCGAACGCATTGTCGATGTCCGCCGGGGTGAGGAATTGCGACAACTCGGCGTCGGCCTTCAGCACGTCCCGATAATACGTACCCAATTCCTCCGGCGACATCTCGTCGTTCTGAATCTTCTCCCAGGTCTGCATGGCGTGGCGCTGCACGGCGGTGTAGGCTTCGTCCTTGCCCATGCCGTTCTTCACCGCAGCCAGCATCACCGCTTCGCTGTTGAAGAGGCCGCCGGTGGCATTCAGGTTCTTCAGCATGCGCTTCTCGTAGACGCGCATGCCTTTCACCACGCCGGTGAACTTCTTCAGCATGTAGTCGATGAGGATGCAGGCGTCCGGGATGATCACGCGCTCGACGGAGGAGTGCGCGATGTCGCGCTCGTGCCAGAGGGCCATGTTTTCCAGCGCCGGCACCACGTAGCCGCGCAGCAGGCGGGACATGCCGCTCACCCGCTCGCAGACGATGGGGTTGCGCTTATGCGGCATCGCCGAGGAGCCGCGCTGCCCGGCCTGGAAGGATTCCTCCGCTTCGAGGATGTCGGTGCGCTGCAGGTTGCGCATCTCGGTGGCGAACTGATCGAGACTGCCGGCGAGCACCGCGAGGGCGGAGAGGAACTCCGCGTGGCGGTCGCGCTGCAGCACTTGGGTGGCGGCCGGCGAGGCTTCCAGGCCCAGGTTCTTCGCCACCCTCTCTTCCACGCGCGGGTCCACGTTGGCGAAGGTGCCGACGGCGCCGGAGATCTTGCAGGCGGAAATGGTCTTCACCGCGTTGTCGAACATCGCGCGGCGGCGGCGCAGCTCGGCCAGCCACACGCACAATTTCAGCCCGAAGGTAATCGGCTCCGCGTGCACGCCGTGGCTGCGGCCGATCATGTAGGTCCACTTGTATTCTTTCGCGCGTTCGATGATCGCGGCTTCCAGCGCATCCAGGTCTTTGCTGATGATGCCGGCGGCCTGCACCATCAGCATGCAGAGCGCGGTGTCCTCGATATCGTAGGAGGTGACTCCGTAGTGCAGCCACTTTTTCTCGTCGCCGAGATGCTCGTAGACCGCGTGCAGGAAGGCGATCAGATCGTGGCGGGTGCGCCCCTTCTCCTTGCCTTCCGCTTCTTTGCCGGGGGCTTCGCCTTCCAGCTCGATGGCGCGCTGCGCATCCACCTTCGCGTTGCGGCGCAGGGCGACGGCGGCCTCTTTCGGCACCACGCCCAGTTCCGCCCAGGCTTCGGCGATCTGCAGCTCGACCTCGAGCCACGCATCGTAGCGCGCCTGCGATTCCCAGATGGCCTTCATTTCGGGGTAGCTGTAACGTTCGATCATGACAGCGTTACTTCCTTAAAATACTGATGCTCAACTTCGGCAAGTTGCATCCTCGAACGGTAAAGGATGAATGGAAGGTTGGAAGATTGGAAGTCTGAATGACATATGACGAACGCATTCAGACTTCCAATCTTCCATTCTTCCAGCCTTCCTTTTCACTCCATGCACGAAGGGAGTGTATGACATACGAATTGCCCACGCCGGCGCGTCTGCGCCGTCCGGCGATGGGCAATGATTATGACCGGCACAGGTTGCATGGGGCTCTCCCGGCTCATCCCATAGTACCATATTTCACGGTGCGCGGAAATATCCGCACAGCAGGGGCAACCGTCGCCTCATCTCTTTGACAGGAAGACTAAAATTTAACTAAACTAATTAAGCCCTTGTATTTCCTGCAAGCGCTCCAGCCTAATTTGGCGGCGTCCCATAGGTGGTGGAAATTCCCGGAGCATAGCCGGGGCTAGGTAAATAGGCCAGCGTGTCGAACATTTCGAGTAACTCCTACATCACTGGAAGAGAGGGACACGCTGTGAAGCAA
>Ga0172368_10004343_pt1 | contig 16447 bp, 15 predicted proteins | sample Lak11m_FD_114540 | JGI IMG/M metagenome (GOLD analysis project Ga0172368, IMG submission 114540) | Freshwater microbial communities from Kabuno Bay, South-Kivu, Congo - kab_022012_11m | ecosystem: Environmental > Aquatic > Freshwater > Lake | place: Democratic Republic of the Congo: South-Kivu...
GATCAGACCTTCTGCTAATTTCTGCTTTGATCGCAGTGAAGTCTGATAGAAGGAAATTAGCTTGTATTTTTTGTGATGATTCTTTATTCATAAAAATTATTATCTATAACTAAAAAAATGTTGACCACTCGGGTCTAGAACTTTATTTAACGAAGCCATTGAAGGCTTTCTTGGCTACTTTTGATTTTAGGCGCTTGAGGCCTCTAGGTCAAGGTAATTTTAGACAAAATGAGACAAATGAGACACAGGACAGCCCGTGTCTCATTATTGGCAAATAAGACATCTGACTGTCTCTTTCGCGGTTTTTGGGCTATTTGTCGCTAAACAGAACTCCAAAAGAACTTCCCAATTTGTTTCGGCTAATCACCTTGTAAGTCAGGATGGAAAAAGCATCGGCCAAATCATCATATTTTTCCACCCCAAAATTAACCAACTGACTAACGAGATCCTCCGCTCCGTGACTAGGAAAAAGAATCCTGCCCTGGAATATATAGTTTGTGGTTACCGCTAGACGCGCCCTTTTGTCTTGGCCGTGAAGTTTTATGCCTTCGGCGTGCACTCCCAGTTCTTTAAGTTGCTGATAAACCGAAGCCTGATAAGCCACATCCTCAATACAGACAAACCTGGAAGAAGTCGGATTGCAATCATAGACTCCCTTGATTGCTTTAGTAGTTTCCGGAAAATTAAGTCTTGCATTGATCGGATTGGGAATAATGTAGACCCGGCAATTTTCACCGAAACCGTAGACAAATGCCGAAACGATGGCAGTAAAATGCGCGGTATTTTCTTTTGAAATTGCCAGGTCGACCCCTATGACAATATAACTGGGTTTTCCGGCCGGAAGCTTATCGTAGTATTGAATCCAATCAGGATGAATAACTTGGCCATCATTCGGAATAATACGGAGCATGTATTCCCGTTGCCAAGAAACCTCATTGCTACCGATTGATTGCTTGGCTTCTTCAACGTCAAATTGATTTCTGAATTTTCCCGGCCAGGCTATTTCACCAGAATCATTTATAAGTGGATATGCCCGATAAATTCCTTTTGACCTTCCATCATCAATATTTTTTCTGAGGCGCATCAAAAGCGAATCTTCGTGAAGAAGATTGCCAATTGCAATCACTCTGGTGTTTTTGTCGCCGGCCGGGATAATTTCACCCATAAGCCAGTTGTATGTTTTGTCTCTCGATTCCTTCTTTTCCACTGAGTCCAAGTCCTCAACATCATCAAGAATAATCAGGTCGGGGCGATTTTCTCCGTGACGCATTCCGCGAATGCTTTGCCCTCTGGAAATTGCCAGAATACGAGCGTTGAACTTTGGCAAAACTAGAGATGCTGATCCCCACTGGCCATCCTCTTCAAATGGACCTATTTCGCGCTTCAGGAGATGATTGCTTTCAAGCTCCCGCTTGATATTGTCCAAGTGAAGTTTGGTCTGCTGTTGGGTTTGGCTGATTATGACCACAAACTTTTTCTTAGGTTTTCCCGTGATTGCCCAGATAGGATAGGAAAAAGTCATGGCTGTAGATTTACCAGAACCCCTGAAGGCCACAACCACTGCCAACTTGTTCGACAAATCTTCAGTGATATCGAACATCTCCTTGTGAAAATCGGCCGTGGGATATTTAACGTAAGGTCCGAGGTAAGTGTGAAAAAACAGATAGTGACTTTTATAAGTCACGGCTAATCGCACTTCTCTGTCATTCACGATTTGTTGGATAATGCCGGTGTCGACAATATCAATTTGTATGCTGGCCCGCGCCTGTATTTTGAATTTGGTGGTCATCCTTTTTATTACTTAAAGAAGCTAACCGTAAAGCTTGCTCTACGATTTTTTTCTGTTCGTCAGTTAATTCTTGGTTAACGCTCGTGCTTCTTTCCGTGACCTCAATTTTGGTGGCATAAGCTTTATGTCTATTTTGTAGCCAGAATCTTACCGCCGAGAAGTTATTGTTTCGGATGGCTGTTATGAGTTGTGACTCCGACAAATCGTTGATCATCTGCACACCTTCCTCAATCGCAATATCCGCGTCCGCTGCAAACTTTTTATCTTCGTTTCGCCAGCGGTAATAAGTCGCCCGGCTCACGCTAGCTTTTTGGCAGGCTACTTGGATAATCGGCAATTTGCTCAATTGCTCCAGCACCGCCTTTTTGTCTTCTTCTTTCCTTTTGTCGACCAATCCAACTTTTTCTTGTTCGCTATTTTTCTCGCTCATTTTTTTAGATAAAATTGGTTACCCTCTCAGCTTTCACTCCTGACATCTTTTCGAACCGCTCAATTATTGTTCGGCAATAATCCGGATCCAGCTCGACCATAAAACATTGCCTCCGGGTTTGTTCGCACGCCAAAAGCGTTTGTCCAGATCCGCCAAATCCGTCAAAAACAATGTCGTTTCTTTTTGAGCTGTTGAGAATAATTCTTCGGAGCAATCCTAATGGTTTCATCGTCGGGTGAGCTTTGCTTTTACTGGGTCGCGGATAAATCAGCACGCTTTTATCTTTGGAGCGTAAAAACTGATGTGTTCCGTGCCATCCGTAAACAATCAGCTCGTGTTGGGGTAAATAATCCATCCTTCCGACGATACTTTGGTTCTTGACCCAGATCAAAAGCTGGGTAAACCGAAAACCAGCTTTGTCCATTCCGTTTTTGAGCGCGAATACCATTTTATCGGCGTTGAAAATATATACGGAATTCTTTCTGGTTAAGTGTGGCTTTATGGCCTCTAGATAATCAGCCGTAAACTGGATATATTCCTCTTCGCTTTGCAAATGGTCATTGGCAATCGTTTTGTGCTTTGACTTTTTGGTAAAACCTTTCTTGGCTTCGATCAAATCAACTGCGTAGGGCGGATCCTGACAGACCAGCGAAATCTTTTTATCTTCAAGCAGTTTTTGAATCAGCTTTTTATCCCGGCAATCACCACAAGCCAAGCGATTGTTTCCCAAAAGAAACACATCGCCGGCTTGAATTGAAATTTTAGTCATTGGTTTTTATGTTACTGATTAACTTGGCGCTCTTTGCTGTTAAGGCCTCAAACCTCTTAATAATCACCTCGCAAAATACCGGATCTAGTTCGGCCATAAAACAGCGGCGTTTCATTTGCTCACACGCTATTAAAACCGATCCGGATCCTCCAAACAAATCCAAAACAGCATCGCCCGGTTTAGTGCAACGGCGAAGCGGTTTTTCATTAAGTGTCACCGGTTTCTGTGTCGGATGTTCATATTCGGAGGCTGGTAGTCTTTTGACTAGCCAAATATCAAACAGATCCAGAATATCTTCCGGCAGGCGATTACCAGTCCCGGTTTCTTTGTTGAGAATCTCGTTCAGGTTGGTTACGCGATCAGAAATGTATGGCTTTCCGCGCGTAGCATAAGGACAGGCTTCGTATGCTTTATTGAAGGCAATTTGTGGCACAACATTTTGGTTGTTCTTAATCCAAAGACACACTCGTTTGGAATCCAGCCCTAGCTCAACGTAAATATCTTGAAGAAGTCCGATGTAACACTGATCGCAAAAATAAAAGACATGGCAATCTTTTTCGGAAACTGCCAGTGCGTTTTTTATTGTTGCTTTTAGAAATTCCCGGTACTCGGCATCTGTTCTGTTGTCTTTTGCGGAACCTCCATACTTTCCGCTTTTTCCCAATCCCGAACTGTAGTCATAGGAGATGTTGAAAACAGGATCAGTTAAGGTGACATTTATCCTGTTTTTGCCAACCAGTCTTTTGACTGTCTCAAGCTGAGTGGAATCGCCACAAATTAGGTAGTGATCGCCCAGTTGATAAAGATCACCGAGCTTAACTTTTGGTTTTTTAATTTGGGCTACTTCCTTAGCGACATCAAAATTATCCTCGTCGGTTTCCAGGCTGTCATTCCAGATATTGGACAAATCTTCATCACCAAAACCGACATCCAAAAGCAAGTTCAAATCAAACTCTTTAAGAAGCTCGTAATCCCATTCGCCAATATTTTTGTTGAGCCGAAGATTTAGCTCCCGCTCTTTTTCGATGTCCGGTATGTTGACATAAACTACCGGAACTTCTTTTATCCCCAGTTTTTTGGCGACCTTCTGCCGGAAATGTCCGCCAATCAAGACATCTTTTCTGCTGGGAGCAGAATTGGCAATAAGCGGATCGACCAGTCCGTATTTTGCGATACTCTCTTCTAGTTGCCTTGCGGCCGTTTCGTCATGTTTCCGAGGGTTGTACTCGGACACCTTCAAAGAATCGACTTTGACGAAAGTGATTCTTAGTTTTTCTTTCTCCATTAATTTGCCCGGAGAAAAGAACTAAAGATTTGAAGTTTTGATTAAACCTAAGAAGCTGTTTTATTCCCCAACAAAACAAAAAAGAATCCCGCATTAACCACTCAATCTTAAGCCCTTTCTCTCGAAAGTTAGTTACTTAAGACTAATTCCTCTTGCCTCTTATGGTTATTAGTATGGATCCTTGTTATTTAATATTCTATATTTTCCAAATTTTTTCTATGCCTATATTATGCGCCGTTTGGAAAATATGTCAAATCGAGAGTTTTAGTGAGCTTTCAAGGGCTTTTAAGGGGCTTTAGTTATCAACAGCTGAGGGTCTGGACTAGTTTCGGGGGTTGCGTCATTCCTTAGGTATATGAATGAAGCAATCACCCAACAATTGAAAGAAACCGGCCAAAGCGTCCAAACAGTCGCAGAATCGGCCAAGATAAAATACTGCCTCTATGCCCGGAAAAGCACAGAGTCCGAAGAGCGGCAGGTGCTTTCCATTGATTCGCAGATCAAGGAAATGCTTCAGATCGCCGAGCGTGACGGATTGGATATTGTGGAAATGCGGCGCGAGAGCCATTCAGCCAAAAATTCCAACGAGCGCCCGGTTTTCAACAGCATTATCAAGGACATTCAAGGCGGGAAATTCAACGGCATTATGACTTGGGCGCCGGACCGATTGAGTCGCAATGCCGGAGACCTTGGAGCGTTAGTGGATCTCATGGATCAAAAACTGCTGATTGAAATCCGAACCTTTGGTCAGCAATTCACCAATTCGCCCAATGAAAAATTTCTACTGATGATTTTGGGATCGCAAGCGAAATTGGAAAATGACAACCGAAGCGTCAATGTAAAAAGAGGCCTCCGAACTAGAGTTGAAATGGGGCTGTGGCCGGGAGTGGCGCCAACCGGATATCTCAATGAAAAAATGACCGATCGTAAATGTCAGGTGATTGTTGATCCGGAACGTGCGCCAATCATTCGCCAGGTGTTTGAAAAAGTGGCTTACGAACAATGGAGCGGAAGAAAATTGTATCACTGGCTGAGATTTGAAATCCACTTCACGACAAGATATGGAAAACCGCTGGCGCTGAGCAATATCTATCGCATGTTGCAGAGGCCATTCTACCACGGCATCTATGAATATCCGGAAGAAAGTGGAAAATGGTATACCGGAAAACATAAGCCGATTATTACCAAGGAATTATTTGATAGAGTTCAGGAGCAATTAAATCGCGACCAGATCGTGCGGGAAAACAGGGAGTTTGCTTTCACGAAAATGATCATTTGCGGACTGTGTGGATCAGGTGTGACGGCTCAAGAAAAATACAAGAAACAGAAGAATGGCAATGAGCATAAATATGTCTATTACGGATGCACCCGAGCCAAGGATTTAAACTGCAAAGCTGGGTATGTTCGGGAAGACGCGCTGATCGAAAGTTTGATTAATCTGATCGATAAAATAGATCTGAACGAGCTGGGGTTGAAAAATAAGTTTCATGAAGAAGTTTTGAGATATAACCGGTTTCAGAGAAATGTATTGAAAAAACCGGGCAATGAAAAATCAGAAAGTGATATTGATCTTAGGGTATATGCCAAATACATACTCAAGGAAGGCACAATTGTGGAAAAACGGGAGCTATTATCGTGCCTTCGAAGCCGGCTGATATTCAAGGATAAGGGGCTGACATTAGAAAAAGTGAAAAGTGCGCCTAAAATTTGATAAATTGAGCGATTTGCGATATAGTAAAATTAACAATTTAGCCTAAACTCACGCCTTCTGGTGTGGGCATGGCAGTAAATCCTACGCGAATGAAACGGTCCACTGAACCGGCATCTATTCGCGTAGGTCGTCGCCCGAAAGGGTGGCGGGCAGTTCCGAAAGGAATTGTCGCACGGTCGGTGGACCTTTTGGTATCCGCTGGCCGGATAATCAATAAAACCTACGCGAAAAAATGGAACAAAATCAAGAGCCGCAGGGACCGAATAAACAATGTCCCCATTGCAAAGAACTCATTCAAGTTTCTGCCAAAAAATGCCCACATTGCCAAAGTGATCTCAGGAGTTGGATAAATAGGCATCCGATTCTGACATTCTTCCTGATAATAATGGGCATAGGTATCTTCCCGGTGATTATGGCAGGAATAAGCGGAACGCCTATTCCCAAAAATACAACGGTGCAGCCAACCCAAACAGCGGTGAATCAAGCGAGTACCATAACAGAAACGGATCCTGCCAAGAGAATTGAAGCAATTGTAAAAAGCGTAACTGACAAATCCGAAATTACCATCTGGGACTCCAAAGAGAAGATGGCTAGTGCTAAAACCCAGCCTCCATATGAAGTAGTAGTCAATGCTGGAAAGGGAGATATTGCCAACTGTTCCTACGCCAAGAATGTAGCCTTTGAAATAATGAAAAAACTTTATACGGATGCAACCGTAAAGGATAAAATTTCGCGAGTCATCTTCACATCATGGGGACACTTGCGAACAAGTGTTGGAGCAGAAAATGGAATGAAAACAGATTGGAATAGTTCAGGACCAACCAATTTTTGGAAAGTGATGATGCAATATAAGCCGTATGAGGATGAAACCGGAGCTTTAAATCAAAGAACTTGGGGAAAAGCCATAGTGGATGATTGCGACTAGGTACGCTAAAACCGGAGCAAAAATGCTCTGGTTTTGTATTGTTGGATTACGTCTGATCTTAGAGGAAAATCGCACATGGCAACTTTTGTCTATAAATAGGCCTAAATTCTTTACTTTGTGACCATTTGGGAGTAATATTGAAACATATTTAAGAGATTATTAAATGCAAATATTATGACTATTTTGTCTGAAAATAACATCATTATTATCATGTTTTCGCTTATACTCGTCGCGTTAGCCGGCTTGTTTTATTTATTAATGCAATTAACCAAAAGGAATACCGACTCTAAAAAATTAGATGAAATTTATTCCAGGGTTAAAGAAGACATTAAGTTTGCAGTGACTCCTAAATTTATGGATCTGTCGATTGGTGTTAAGGAGCTTATTGATTTGGCAGTGGAGGTTTGGCGCATGGAACAACGTATAAACAAATCAGCGTCAAGCTTGCCAGAGAATCAGCTCAAGGGCTTAGAAAATTCGATACAGAAGTTAAGACGATATCTCGAAAAATACGATATTGAAATTGTGGACTATAAAAATATTAAATATAACGACGGTCTAAACCTTGATATTTTATCCGTAGAAAAAGACTCCACAATCACGGAGCCTACAGTCAAGGAAACTGTGGAACCAACAATAATGTGCAAAGGTCAAGTTGTTCGCAAGGCAAAGATAATCTTACTTAGCAATAATTAATTTATCACTATGGCAAATCAACAAAATATTTCAATCGGTATCGATCTTGGCACAACAAATTCATCTGTTGCCATAAATAATAATGGCAATATTGAAATTGTAAAAAAGCCGGGAGGCGTAGAATACACGCCGTCTGTTTTTGGATTTGACAAGGCTGGCAATAAAGTTGTCGGACAGAAGGCTTATGAAAATTTTTATAAAGATGCGTCAAAAGAGGAGATAAAAAACTATAAGCCAGAGGTTAAGAGGCTTATGGGTACCTCTGAGACATTCTATTTTGAGAGAGTTGGGGTAAAAATGGGGCCAGAAGAAATATCAGCCGAAATACTGAAGAGTTTAAAAGAGGATATTTTAAGAAAATATCCAGACTTTAGCACTGTGTCTGCTGTGATTACGGTTCCGGCTGCTTTCTCAGTACTACAATCAGAAGCAACTAAGCGCGCTGGCAATTTAGCCGGATTTAAACATGTCGTATTATTACAAGAACCTATCGCCGCGGCTATCGCTTATGGTTTTACAAATACTAAAAATGAAAATTGGTTAATTTATGATTTTGGTGGAGGGACATTTGATGTCGCATTAATCGCTTCAAAAGATAGAGCACTCTCGGTGCTTGGACACAGTGGCGACAATTTTCTTGGTGGCAAAAATTTTGATTTAGAGATAGTTGATAAAGTAATAGTACCGAAAATTTTAGAAAAGTTTTCCGTGATTGATTTCAATAGAGGCAATGAAAAATATAGAGGTGTATTTTCTCAATTAAAATTCTTTGCTGAAACTGCTAAGATTGAGCTTTCAGAATATAATAAAACCTCTATAGTAGTAGAGAATATCGGGACAGATGATGATGGAAAAGAAATATTTGTTACTATCAACTTTTCAAGAGAAGAATTTGAAGCTCTGATAAAACCAATGATTGATCGCACCATAGATCTGTCAAAAGAAACATTAAAGGATGCGGGAATTAAAAATAGTTCTGTCGCGAAAGTTATTTTAGTTGGTGGGCCGACTCAGATTCCTTATATTCGTGAAAGGATAGAAAAAGACCTCAAAATAATCGCAGATGCGTCAGTAGATCCCCTTACGGTTGTTGCGAGAGGCGCCTGTGTTTTTGGTATTGGCCAAAAAATTCCCAAGGAATTTTTAGAAAATGACGGACGGAAAATTAAAAATGGCACGTGCTCCATAAATATTAATCATGACTCTCTTACTTCAGATACAGAAGAAACAGTTAGTGGCTTAGTAGAAGATCTTAAAAATGTTGAGGATGAATATTATATACAAATTCAATCGGACAGTGGGTTTTACAATGGCACAAAGATTAAATTAAAAGGTGGAAAGTTTTTTGATACAGTCGCAGTTGAGCCCAACAAACCAAATGTTTACTGGATTTATCTGTTTGATAAGGATGGCAACTCAGTTCCAGTTGATCCCGATTCATTCACAATTACTCACGGTCTGTCAGTAACGGGAGCGCCATTGCCGCACTCAATTAGTGTGATTGTAGCAAAAAAAGATCATGTACGAAATATTGCAGCAAATGTGTGCGAGAGAATTTTTGATAAGGGATCTATTCTTCCCATTAAGAAAGTTCTAACAGATTACAAAACTTCAAGAAAACTAAAAAAGGGCGAGGAGAATAAACTCGACGTTACTTTGGTTGAGGGCGAATCGGACATTCCGGATCGCAATACATATCTTTGTGAGTTGGGCATTAATGGTAAAGATTTGCCCCATGATCTGCCCGACGGGACCCCGTTGGAATTGACGGTTGAAATGAATGAATCGCGCGAAGTATTCGTTACGGCCTATATTCCGCTAATAGATCTTACTCTTAAGGCTCGCTCTACAGCGCAAGACGAGAACCTTGAAATAAAAACAATAGAGTATGATCTGAGAATTCAGACTGAACGAGCTCAGTCTGTTTCTGAAAACTGTTCTACTGAAGAAAAAAACAAACTCAACAATACAATCAATTCAGTAACGAACAGTTTAAGGGGTGCTCAAATTGATGAAGACGAAAAGCGCAGAGCGAATAAACAGCTTAAGGATTTAAAGATTGCGATAGATCAGCTTGAAAAAGAGAAGGAAATGCCCCAGCTACTTAAGGAATTTAAAGAAAGTGTTGAAAATACTCAAAATATTATCATTGAACTTGGGGACGATAAGGATAAGGTGCAACACGAGGAACATCTCAAAAAAATGAAAGAAGAGGGAGAAAAAGCCATAGCTGAAAATGATAAAACTCTCTTAATCCGGGTAAATGAACAGATTAAAGAGCTTGGTGGCAAAGCATTATTTTCCAATCCAGCAACGTGGGTATATCAGTTTCGTCAACTTACTGACGGCAATAAAAAATTTATAAATGAAAAAGAGGCTGGCTATTATACCGAGAAAGGAAGACGCGCGATTGAACTTGGTGATATCGATGAGCTAAAGCGTTGTGTTCACAATTTATTATTACTGCTTCCGTCTGATGAGCAGGAAACAATAAAAAATAATCTTTCGGGCATCACACGATAAATATATGTCACTAACACTTAAAAATAATGCTTATCATATTCTTGGACTGGATACATCAGCCAGTGAGAGGGATATCCTTAAACGCTCAAAGGAGATCATTAATCGCCTAAAGGCTGATGATGTCCCTGGCTATGATTTAGATATTGGGTTATTTGAGGGATTCCGAACGGAGGATGCAGTAAAAGATGCCTTGCAACGTCTCCAGGCTCCTAAAAAACGCATTAGGGAGTATTTCTTTTGGCTTCAGATTGCGGATGGTATTGACGAGCAAGCATTAGGTTTTCTTAAGAAAAAAGACCATGTTAGTGCTATTCAAATTTGGGAAAAGGCATCCGAAGGTAATAGCACAAAATCATACTTTTATAAAAAGAATCTCGCCATTCTTTATTGTTTGGAACTTTCAGTTAGGGATGATAAAGACTATCTACATAGGTCATTGATTGCATGGAAAGAACTTGTCAGCTCTGATAAGTTCTGGAGCTCCTTTTCCAAGATCTATAAACTTCATGATGATCAGACAGCTAGCGAGGATATCGTCTTTGATTTTAAGAAACATATCGTTGAATGCCTTTCTGACATCTATACCGAATTGCATCACAGTCATAAAAACAGCGATTACATTAATGAATTTCAAAAAACCTTTTCTGCAAAAGGAGAGAAAATAGAGAAAAGCATTTTAGCTCCCGCTTATCAGGCAATCAATAAGGCAGTTGAAGAACTTGAAAAGATGGAAGTCAGTAAGGATGGAATTTTCGACAAGGAAGAGACAGAAACAATTAAACAGATGGTTGCCAATGTGCAACAAGAACTAAACAAGTTAATTGACCTAGGACTTTATGATGACAGCCAAACGAAAATAATGCGTGATCGTTCAGCCATGGCCTTAAGATCCATTGCCTTAGATGTGCATAATAATTTGAGCGAACTAGAAAAGACTCGAGGGCTTCACGAAGTTGCTATACAGCTCGCCGGTACGGAAAGTTTAAAAAATAGACTTAAAAGTGAGCTTGAGCAAATACAAAGTAATATTAAAGATGACGCAGAAAGTTATCTAGCTGTAGAGATTCCTGCAACATTTAGAAATAGCACCGTTATTTTCAAAAATAATTTTCTTGAGTACAAAGACAAGAGGATATTTTATAAAGATGTTGTAGGAATTTCTTTTGATTCAACCGCAACCACCTCGAGAGTGTATGGTGTGCCAGTTTCAACTTCATATGCATACAGTTGGTCAATTACTTCTGAGAAAGAATATATTTCATTGTCTCTTTCTGCAAGCAGTGAAGAGAGCAAGGCAAAGGATAGCTGGGTCAAGCTAATTGGCATGACTACCAATTTAATTGAGCCACTTATTATAAAAAGGATTATTGATAAAATCTTTGACCGCGGAGAGGCCATAAAAATTGGGGAGGTCGAATTCACTAAGCAAGGTTATTCAAGGATGAAGTTTAAATTATTTGGCAAAAATGAGAAGCTGATGGTTTATTGGGCGGACACTATCTATATTCCAAAACTTCATCAGGGGCAGGTAATATTGTGGGAAGAAAGGAACGGAAAGAGTGAACAATTTACTTCTATACCTATGTCAACCTTAAACGCAGTTATTTTGCCCGAGCTTGTGCAGGCTTGCTGTAACAGGCGGTAAGATTAAATTTATGAAAGAACCCAATAACCACATTGATATTGACCTAGAATTCCTTGATAAAAAGGAGCCACTTAGAATGGCACCGAAGAATGATTCTCAGACTGATCTGTCTCATAATGCCCCTGCTTCAGTGTCAACCGGACCAAAATATAATTGGAAAAATATCTTGATTATCGGAGGTGTAATATTATTTTTTAGCTGGGTTATTTTCTCTGAAGATGAGTCCGGCAGTACTAATGCTAATAATAATTCATCGAGTGCAACACAAGCTTCTCAAGATAATAACATCATCGTTGGTGATTACAGCTGTTCAAGTTATCACTATAATCAAGCAGAGGCACTCAATCCTGATGACAGTGAGCAACAGATAAATTTTGTTCGTAGCGATTTAGAAAATAAGGGTCGCCAACTGGACCGCTTGAAAAGTGGAATAGATAGCTCATATGTAAGTGAATATTCATCACAATATACGATTGATCAATACAATGAAACAGTTGATGAGTATAACGCCAAGCTAGTTTCTTATAAAAGAGAGGCGGATAATTTTAGTTCGAGAGTTGACAAATATAATTTACAAATAGAAAAACATAATAATTATTTGGAATCTAATTGTACAAAGATTAGAAAATAGAATCCCATGGAAGAAAAAGAAAAATTGAATATAGATCTTGATTTCTTGGACAGAAATGATTCTCGCGAAACTTCTCGTGCGGTCTCCAGGACAGAGTCGGGCAATGAAAAGGATGCTCCAAATAATCGTCCGTGGATAAGATATTGGGCCAGATATCTAGATATAATTATTTTTTCGTTGTTCTTTGGTATTTTTTTGGGTATTTTTACTCCTTCTATTCTGGATTCTTCGGATATTTTTTTAACCATGCTTATTTTGTTTGTTTGGATATTTGCGGAATCCGTGTGTCTAAGCAGCTGGGGAACTACCCCGGGAAAATGGCTCCTTAGAACACAGCTCAAAGATTCAAATGGAAATAAATTAAGTTTTTCTGTGGCACTAAATCGTAGTTTCGCGGTTTGGCTAAAGGGTATGGGTACCGGTTTTCCAATTATTACTCTTTTTACCCTGATAAGTTCATACAATAACCTAACAAAAACCGGAACGACATCATGGGACAAAGAAGGAGGCTTTATTGTCACCCATAATAAAGTTGGATTTATTAGGGCAATAGTGGCGGTGTGCATTTTTATTGTGTGGGTGCTCATTATTTCATCTTAATAAATTAATTATAAATTTTATGGCAGTACCTACTAAACCAATTTTACATAATGGATTTAAAGTTAGGGATAATGTAACAATAAAAAGTCGTGTCGAGCGTATTTTTTTCACGGAAGTTTATTTGCTTTCAGATGGAAGATATCTCTATCTTTTTACCAACATTAAGCCCGAGGAGGTTGTGGATCGTGCGAAGAAATACGATTTGATAACCATCAACCATGAGGGAAAGAAACACCTAGGAGTTATTACCGAAGAACATGCCAACGAGAAGATTGGTGATATTATAGATGACCTTACTGTTTTGCGCGGATTCGACTGTGTTGCAGGAATGAAAGAATTAAAAAATCTTTTAATTAATGATGTTATTAATCCTCTGCTTAACCCTGAAAAATTCAAGAAATTTAAACTTTCAATTCCAAATGGAATCTTGCTGTATGGCCCTCCGGGGTGTGGAAAAACATTTATTGTTAAAAAACTGGCGGAAGAGCTGGGATATAATTTTGTCGAACTAAATCCATCTTCCGTGTCTACTTCGTATGTTCATGGTGCAGTGGGCAATATCGGCAAGGTATTTGAAATGGCTAAGCTTCAAGCTCCATCCATTGTGTTTATTGATGAAATTGAAGGACTGATACCCAAAAGAGAGGAGCTATCTTCTTCTGCTGATATAAAGAAAGAAGAAATAAATGAATTTCTATTGCAATTGAACAATGCTGGAGAAAATAAAATTTTAGTTGTAGGCGCAACAAATAGACCACACATGATAGATTCCGCCATCTTAAGGTCAGGAAGAATGGACAAAAGAATTTATGTATCTGCTCCGGACTTTGAAGCGAGAAAGGACATGTTTAGAATTTGTTTAGCTGGAAGGCCGTATGCAAAAAATATAGATTTTGAAAAGTTAGCAAATATGACAGAAAAATATGTTAGTTCAGACATTGAGCTTATTGTTACGGAAGCAGCTAGACTTGCTGTTGCTCAAGATAAAAACATGGTAAGCGAAAAGATGCTTGCAGATTCAATCAATAAATTTAACCCATCAATTTCATTGGACGAAATTGATTACTATGAACAATTTAGGACTATGGAAAGATGGTAGTTTTAATAAAATAAGTGGAGTAAAAACAGAAGGTATTAGAAATGGATAAGAAAAAAGTACTAGCTGCAATAACTGAACATTATTTAGGATCAAGAGATTTTAATGGTATTTCCGTTACTGATCTTGGCAAAGATTTTGGCAAAATAAAGTTGATATTGAAAGCCTTGCTTGAGGAGGAGCAAATTGTACTAAATTTTGGCGATAGGCATCCAAATCCTCATATCTTAGCTTTTGATCCGGAGCCAAAGGAAGACCAAATAAAAAAACTTAACAATCTAAAATTCAAAAAGCCGGTTTTTAAGGAATATGGGCCGTTAAAAATGCAAACGAATTCGATCAGTTGCTGTGTTTACCCATCAAAAAAACATTTAAAGGCTTTTGTAAAAATTACAAAATATCAAGATCAGCCTTTTACGCTGCTTCTTGCTCTCGGCGAGGCTCAACTTTCATATAAAGCCTTTAATTTAAGAGTATTGGAATTTTATAGAAATGATCCTAGGTATTTTTACGAAACGGATGATATCCATGGAAGCATTTCTGCAAAATCAGAAAATGGACTTTCCGAATCAGATGATACCTTTTTGGAAACATTTAGTTTTGCATATGATGAAAAGATTAGGAATAGGTATGTTGCAGCCTATCTGGTTTATTTATCCAGGCTTTCCCCTGAACATCAACAGCGCTGGAATTTGGAAATCTTCGAAGGAGAGACATTTTTACATCCAGATTACGCGCGGGCAACTGCTGGCCATTGGCCGGAAAAAGAATCTATCTTTAATGCTTTTTGTGAAGAGCTGAGAATTATTAATGAGATGACACTCAAAATAACCAGCAAGGCTTTATTTCGCAAGGCTTATGATAGATACAATAAACCAAGAAAGTTTTCATTTTTGGTGCGACCAACGCAAGAAGAATATGAAGAATTCCTACATTTGTTAGACAAAATGATGTCCGATAACCTGAATAAAGATTTTTTTAAAGATAAAATCGGATTAATTACGCATATCAACAAGGGCGGAAAATTAGTTGAACAAAACAAGGGTACGATTAAGCTGATGGAAGAATGGTTAAACATAAGCGTTAAATTTCCCGATCCTAAACCGAAGGACGATATGCTTGAAGTCTTTAAAGAAATTAGAAAAGAAAGAGGTAAACCGGCACATCATATCAGAGAAGATATTTGGGATGATGCATATTTTTCAAAACAGAGGGACTTGATTAAAAGAGCATATAGCGCGATTAGGACGCTGCGACTGATTTTTTCTAATCATCCCGCATCAAAACAGGTCGAGGTGCCAGAATGGTTATTTAAAGGAGAGATTTGGACATTTTAATAAGAAGCGTAAAAAGTGGAAAAATATTTTTTCGAAATCCCAATATTCAGATGTACTAAAGAAAAATATCTTGAGGAAATTGAATCTGAAATTCAACAAATTTCTGATTACTATCGCCGCGGAAATACTAATGTTGATTATGATTTTGATGCTCTTGCGAGAAAAAGTTTTAAATGCTCAGGATATAGGTATGCAGAAATGGTGGGAGTGATAAGACTTTTTCATATACCCGGACAGATAAGAGGAGAACTGTTCTTTGTTAGTCAAAGAATTTCAAAAGGTTTAAAAAATAAAACTTGGTCCCTGAAAGGGAAAATTTTTGAAATCTGGATACGCAGAAGCGACACGAACGAAACAATTTATAAAAGAATCTTAAATCGCATAAATAGCTATCAAAAAGAATCAAAGCGAGTTTCAAAATGCTTTATTGATAAAACATGTTTTGAAACAATTGGGAAGCATATAGACTATATTTCACTACAATAAAGTATGAAAGATTACTTTTTCGGCAAACTTTCAATTATCAATTATCGCATAGCGATTCACGAGGGAGATGCCAATAGGAGACTTGCGAGTCAAGCGGTTGAGATTTTGCATAAGCTTTTCCCTAGTAATGTCCCTGATCGATATAAAAAAGAGTTTAATAGCCTTTTAACGCATATCGAAAAAACCTTAGAAGGTATAAAACAGGAGGGTATTCATCCTGCAAGGATTGATCGAATTAGAAATAGTACTGCCGCAAAATATATAAAAATGCTTATAGATTTAGAGGATTACTTAAAACAAGAAATGTCTAACTAAAAAACAGCGCTTTTCGGCGCTGTTTTTTTGATGACCTTTTTTCGAGCTTTTGGAGGCCTCAGGGTCTCTCGATAAAAAAGTCTGACTGTTGCCCGGGTAGGATTCGAACCCACGCATGACGGAGCCAAATTCCGTTGCCTTACCACTTGGCTACCGGGCAATATTCACTTTTGTATTGTTAAAAGGCTTGGCTACTCCCCAATTTCAAA
>Ga0172368_10004344_pt1 | contig 16445 bp, 13 predicted proteins | sample Lak11m_FD_114540 | JGI IMG/M metagenome (GOLD analysis project Ga0172368, IMG submission 114540) | Freshwater microbial communities from Kabuno Bay, South-Kivu, Congo - kab_022012_11m | ecosystem: Environmental > Aquatic > Freshwater > Lake | place: Democratic Republic of the Congo: South-Kivu...
GAAATTGACTATGAGAAAAGCGTATGGCTTTCGGAACGTAGAAATACTACAAATGGCCTTATATCATACTCTTGGGAAACTACCAGAACCGAAAATCAATCACAGATTCTGCTGACGAACCCACTTATGAAAGATATCTTAATTGATAACGATTTAAATTTAACATAGGGAGCGTACATGCAGAAAAAAACAGGCGTAATACAACGGTTTCTTTTTGGTGTTATTATTTTCTTGTCAATGCAAACACCCTGTTTTGCTGAAGAAACGGTTCTGGAACAGTATGTAAAAACGCCAGATGACGAATTTGAATATAGCCTTGTCAAAACCAGATATGATGTTTTTTATACAACCTATATTTTTGATATCACATCGCAGGCATGGCATTACGACGAGGTGGAGCCAGGGAAATGGAAGCACTGGCTGGTTATCGTGGAGCCGCGCCTTTTTGGTGAATACACAGAACGCCTTCCATTCTTTTCCCTGGTTAAAACGGACACAGCACTCCTGTATCTCTTGCGCGGGGATGCAGATCATGAAGACAGGCCGTCCGATGCTTCACCGCAGGCGGTGCAGCTGGCAATGGACACCCGCTCCATTGTGGCAGAGCTGCATGGAATACCTATCGGCCCGGTGACTTTTTTTGACGAGCAGCCAGAGGATTACGGCACATTCTGGTGTGATGATGACAATCCTTTTAAAAAGGATGATGAAGACTGCGAACTTCTTCGCGAGGAAGACTCGCTTCAGGCACGCGCATTTGATCTTGCACTCAGCACTGAAGATTTTACCTGGTCGCTCATGGCGCCAATGACCAAAGCGGTTATCAGCGGCATGGATGTAATGCAGGAATTTTTTCAGCAACGATTTTTGGGTCGGCAAGTGGTCAATGGTTTTGTGCTCACCGGGCATTCCAAGCGGGGGCATATTGCATGGCTTGCCGCTGCCCTTGACAGCCGCGTAACAGGAGTGGTCCCGGTAAGTTATGATTTGCTAAATCTCTCTGAGCAGGTTTTGCTGCAGGAAGCTTCCTGGCCCATGCGCAGCCCTGAGCAGGATGCAAATGAAGAGTTTGACCTGTATAATCGATTTAAATCAGACATTGGAACGCAGCTGCTGGCAGATATAGATCCCTATGCATATCGCGATCGGCTTACAGCTCCTGCTCTGATTCTGGTTGGAACAGGAGATAATTACTCATGCTCCGACGGTGCAAACATCTATCTCAAGGATATGCCGGGCGATACCAGAATCTCGTATATGCCCAATTATGGGCATGACATTCGAGAGATTCCGGAAGTGCAGAATTCCATTTCGGCTTTTTACCGCCGTTTAATTAAGAATCAGCCCATGCCTGATTTTACCTGGGAAGGTTTGGCAGACGGGGTATTTAAAGTAATGCCGAGCATAGAAAAGCCTGTTGAGGTGAAATTGTGGACAGCCACGAATCCATCCGCAAGGGATTTTCGTGAGAATCCAGAAATTCCATGGACATCAAACTTCTTGAAAGCAGGTGCAAATGGCGCATACACGGGAACTGTTACACGCCCGGAACAGGGGTATACGGCGTTTTATATTGAGCTGATTTACCGAGACAGCGAATATGGCCCGCTCTATACTCTTGCAACACCCATTACTATTTTAGGGGATTAAAACTAATTTTCTTGCAAAATGGAAAGATAAATTACAAATCGGCAACTCATGAAATCAGAAAATTATTGTTCTATTTTTAGAGTCATCCTGAATTGTTCATCGCGTTAAGCTGAATTTATAGGTAATGGCATTTACCGGGCAATCAGTGCAGCGCAGGCAGCGGATGCACTGCGCGTTTGCGCCGCCTCCTTCGAAGACTTTTATCGAAACCGGGCAGTTTTTATAGCATTTTCCGCATGTTATGCACTTCTCCTTATCCACCACAACTCGGAGAAAACTGATTCTGTTGAACAGTGAATAAATCGCTCCCAGCGGGCACGTGGTGCGGCAAAAAGGCCGCTTGCTTACAGTCATCCAGGAAAGATAAAAGACCAAAATAGCAATTTTGATCATAAATAGCTTACCGATAAACTGCCTCAGATCAGCATTGTACAATACCTGCGGAATACCTGCCTCCAGGGTCCCTACCGGGCAGAGTTTGGAAAACCACGGTTCCTGGGTAAGGTACGGGATGATAAAAACCAGGACGATGAGTATTACATAGCGGCCGGAATAGAGAAACGACGGTATATTCAGTTTCGGCGATTTTATTTTATACATCAGATCCTGGAGCAGGCCGAACGGACATCCCCAGCCGCAGATGATTCTTCCTCCCGCAGCGCCAATCGCCCCCAGAAAACCGAGGGTGTAGAGCGACACATGGTAAACACCGTACCCGGCAAAGAATTGCAGTATGCCGAGGGGGCAGGAAAATACTGCCGAGGGGCAGGAGTAGCAGTTAAATCCGGGACAATTTATGAACTTGAGATTACCCTGATAGATGGTGCCGATGACAAAACCATAGATGTAGGAATTATAGAGAAGCGCGGACAGTATCTGTGAAATTCTCTGTTTCATTGTGTTTGGCCGGTATTTCAGCCAATCCCGATGCATGACAGACATATCCGGATGGCCTGGTCAAAAACTTTCGATGGCTCCTGCTGGAACACGCCGGCAGCCATGGATATGAGCGCAAGCAGGAATATTATTGCGGCCCGGTGCCTGACTAATAACTGAAGCACAGCACAGCCCTTTCAATATTTTTATGTTATAATGAACTTTTATTGTATAAAGGATAACCGGGGAAAAGTCAAACAACTCGCTACTTTCTTATATGCAACAAACTTTCTCCCCATCAGCAACAGCAGCTTCTTCAGTATTTTAATGAATCCGGAGTTGTTCCGCAGAGGAGAGTTCATGATAAAAAGATATTTTTTTACAGCTGCCGTCGTTTTTTGTTATAGCATAATTGCCGTACCCGATGCCTGCACTTTCTCTCTCGGCGACCGGGTGCAAAAACACACCCTGCGCAACGGTTTAACCGTGCTTCTCATGGAGCGCCATCAGTCTCCGACCATTTCCTGCTATCTGCGCTTCAAGGGCGGCTCGGTAGATGAGGAGAGCGGCAAAACCGGCGTTGCGCATCTTCTCGAGCACATGCTTTTCAAAGGCACCAAAACCCTCGGCACAACCGATTACCGCGCGGAGGAAAAATATCTTGAGCTGATTGACCGGGCCGGTGAAAAGCTGGACGCTGAACTGCGGCTCGGCAATGCCCCGCAGGAACGGATCGCCTCGTTAAAACAGGAGCTTTCCCAGCTTGAAACAAAAGCGCGCGGGTTTGTGATTAAGGATGAAATCGACAGCATCTATTCCCGCAACGGGGCAATCGGTCTGAACGCATCTACCGGCAATGACATCACGACCTATCAAGTGAGCCTGCCCGCTAACAAGACCGTGCTCTGGGCGCGCATTGACGCGGACCGGCTTACGAACCCGGTGTTCCGCGAGTTTTATTCCGAGCGCGATGTGGTGCTGGAAGAGTTCAGGCAGAGCTATGAATCAAATCCCGCGCGCATCCTTATGGCGCAGTTTTTGGCAACTGCTTTCATGGTCCATCCGTACCGGGTTCCTATTATAGGCTGGAAATCAGACGTCCAGTTCATCAGCAAAAAAGATATCGAAACTTTTTTCAGCGCCTACTATGTTCCCAATAACGCGGTGCTGGCTGTGGTCGGGGATATAGACAGCGCGTCGCTGCTGAAAACCATAGAGCAGTATTTCGGCAGCATCCCGTCACGCGCGCTGCCCTCGCGGGTAATCAGCGCCGAGCCCGCGCAGACCGGCGAGCGCCGCATCCAAGTACGGTTTGATGCCGAGCCGCAGGTGCTCATCGGCTATCATAAGCCGACCCTGCCGTCATTTGATGATTATATTTTTGATGTTATTGACGCACTTCTTTCAAGAGGCAGAACATCGCGGCTGTATCAGGCGCTTGTTCTAAAGAATAAAATTTCCACCAGCATTGAATCAATAAACGGGCTGCCGGGCTCGCGGTATCCGAACCTTTTCACCCTGCAGGCGGTTCCCCGTCCGCCGCACACCTGCGCTGAAGTTGCCTCCGGTATATATGCGGAGCTGGAGCGTCTCAAGAACGAACCAGTGTCACCCCGCGAACTGCAAAAAGTGAAGAACCAGCTGCAGGCAGAATTTATAAAAGGCCTGAACTCAAATGAGGGGCTTGCAAGCCAGCTGTCCTACTTTCAGATTATCTGCGATAACTGGAAATATCTTGAGCAGCACATGGATGTAATACACAAGATAACAGCGGCGGACATCCAGCGGGTGGCGCGACGCTATTTTGTTGAACATAACAAAACCATAGCCGAGCTGGTGAAAAAGAGCGGCGGCAGGCAACTTCCGGGAGAATGACATGATATATAATAAATTTCTACCGTTCTGCTTTCTTATTGCAGCATCTTGCGTTCTCTGCTGCTGCGTCCGGCCGGCTGAACAGCGCCTGCTGCGGCCTGACGCAATTCCCGCCGAACCGCTGCGCTACAGCATTCCGCAGCCGCAGCGCGTGGTGCTGGACAACGGCCTGGTGCTGTACCTGCTCGAAGATCATGAGCTTCCGCTTATCGAGGCGACGGCGCTGATACGAACCGGCGCCGTATATGACCCTGACGACCGGGCTGGACTTGCCGCCCTGACCGGAGAAGCCATGCGTTCGGGCGGCACCAGCGCTTTGCAGCCGCAGGTGCTGGATGATAAACTTGAGTTCATGGACGCAGTTATTTCCATTTCCATAGAGTCGGAAGCGGGACAGGCTTCACTGTCGGTGTTAAAAAAGGATTTTGACCCGGCATTCAAAATTTTTTCGCAAATTCTCCGGCAACCGGCATTCGCGCGCGACCGGATTGAAATTGCCCGGGAGCAGAAAATCGCTGCGCTGCGTCAGTCCGAAGACAATCCGCAGAGCCTTGCCTTCAGAAAATTCAAAACCCTTCTCTACCGTCATAACCCCCGCGGCAACCTGCCGACGGTGGAATCGGTGCGGCGCATAAAGCGCGATGATTTGCTGCGCTTTCATGAAACATTTTTTCATCCCGGGCGGATTATTCTCGGGGTGTCTGGCGATTTTTCAACGCCGGAGATGATTGCCAGCATCAAGCAGCAGTTTGCCGACTGGAGACCAGTTCCGAACGAGCTCCCGCCCGTGCAAAAGCCGCAGGATATTACCGCACTTTCCCAGTTTTACCTGCTGAAAAATGTTCCCCAGTCCACCATTATTCTCGGCCATCTTGCGCCGAATAAATCCAGCCCCGATTACCACGCTTTTGAAGTGCTGAACTATATACTGGGGGGCGGCGGATTCTCCTCCCGCCTCACCTCGGAGATTCGCTCGACCCGCGGGCTTGCCTACAGCGTCGGCAGCTTTTACCGCGCTGATGTCGATTACGGTGCGTTCGGCGCCTACTGCATGACAAAGTCTGCTTCGGCGCATAATGCGCTCACGCTTATGAGTGACATTATTAACCACATGAAAGACAATTTGCAGCAGAAAGAGCTTGATCAGGCACGTGAATCCCTCATCAACAGTTTTGTTTTTTCTTACACTTCAAGCGCGCAGATTGTAAGCCAGCAGATGCTTTGCGAATATGAACACCTGCCGCAGGATTTCATTGCTCAATTCCCGGTGAAGATTAAACAGGTCACTCTGCCGGACCTGCAGCGTGTTGCCCGGGCATGGCTTCATCCTTCACGTTCGGTAGTGCTGGTTGTCGGCGATGCAAACAAATTTGATGTCCCCATCAATAAATGGGGGCCGATAAAGGAAGTTTTTTCAGATATACAAAATTAATTATTGCATGGAATAGGCCAGTATGTAATTATTGAAGAAATATTCAAACAATCTTTTTCAGATTTATATATGCGTATACGCACCATTCTTTTTGCCATACTTATTTCTTTTCTCTTTTCCGCGGTCTCCTGTTCCGTGCCGAAAAAAATAGTCGTTACAAGGCCCGGTACAAAACCGCCGGAAAAACCAGCGGCGCCGCAGAAGGTACCCCCATCCGCCCTGTATTACCATATAATCCTTGGCGACCTGTACCTGGCAGAGCGTGAACTGCCGCAGGCAGTCGATGAATTTAAATCAGCGCTTCTGTACGACACCGACTCTGCTTATCTCCTTGTCCAGATAGGCACCCTGTACATGATGCAGAATGATGCCGACGAGGCGGTCAAATGGTGTAAAAAGGCGATCAGCGCTGATTCGGAATACCTGGAAGCACACCTGGTGCTGGCAAACATCTACGCGAGCAAAAACAATACGGCGCAGGCCATCAGAGAGTATGAGACAATTATTTCCCTTGATCCCGGACAGCAGGAAGCCTATCTGTTTTTGTGCTCCCTCTACGCAGAAGCAAATGAGTATGACAAGGCGATAGCGACGCTGCAAAAACTGCTGGTAATCAATCCTGAGTCGGTCATGGCGTATTTCTACCTGGGCAATGTGTACCTGGATGCGAAGCGCTTTCCGGAGGCTGAACAAAGTTATGCTAAAGCCCTCTTGCTTCATCCTGGTTTCGAATCAGCCCTGGTTAATCTCGGCGTTGTGTTTGAGGCGCAAAATAATTTCTCCCGGGCAATAGAATGCTATCGCAGGATTCTTGAGTCACATCCACAGAACCACCAGGTGCGCAGCCGTCTCGCCTATATGCTGATAATGACAAAAGACCTGGATGGTGCTCTGCAGCAGTATACTTATTTAAAAAAAGAACTCGGTGACGAACGCGGGGACATTGCGGTCAAAATCGGCCTTATTTGTGTTGAACAGAAAAAATGGCAAAAAGCGGAAAAAGAATTTCTGGAAGCGCTCAATAAAAATCCGCAGAACTATAATGCCAGCTATTATCTGGGCAGCGTGTATGAGGAACTCGATAGGACGGGTGACGCTCAGGCTCAGTTTCAAAAAATTCCTGCCGACTCTGACCTTTTTGCGCAGGCACAGATCCACCTCGGTTATCTATATGAAAAGTCCGGCAACAAAGAGGCCTCTAAAAAATTAATACTTGATGCTTTGAATAAAAATAAAAATGAGGTGAGCCTGTACCGGTTTCTCTCATCACTGTATGAGAAGGAAAAAAATTATCCCGAAGCAATTCAGGCACTCAAGCAGGCGCTGGCCATAAAACCGAATGATGAGGAGCTCCTGTTTAATCTCGGCGTGCTGTATGACAAGGCAGCGCAGTTTGATGAAAGCATCAAAACCATGCAGCGCGTCCTCACGGTAAACCCGCAGAATGCTGACGCCCTCAATTATATAGGCTATACCTATGCTGATAAGGGAATAGACCTTGAAGAGGCGGAGAAGCTCATTAAAAAGGCTCTGGCGCTGAAGCCCAACGACGGGTACATAACTGACAGCCTGGGATGGGTTTACTATAAGAAGGGGAACTATAAACAAGCGCTTATTGAACTTGAAAAAGCTGTCCAGCTGTCTCCGCAGGACCCGGTCATATCTGAACATTTGGGAGACGCCTATCTCAAAAACAATGAGCCGGGGAAAGCCATTGAGCAGTATAAAAAGTCCCTGAAATTGGATCCTGAAAAAGAAGACGTAAAGAAAAAGCTTAACGAATTAAAAATGAATGAGAAAAAGTAGCGCTGCACCCTGCATATTGAATAAAACCGGCCGCTTTTTTGTCCTGCCTGGCCTGCTCTTTTTGTTCTGTGTTGTAAGCGGTTGCGCAGCGCTCCGGCCTGCATCCCGCGAATTCCCTGCTGTTCCGCCGTTAAAAGCGCCGCACGCCTTCCTACAGAAAATTGTCAGCGAAAATGAGGCCCTGCAGCATGTTTCTGCTCTGTCGCGCATTAAAATAGTCTCTCCTCGCGGCTCTCTGACTGTCAAGGGCGCTGTTATCGCCCGCGCACCCTCCTGCATCAGAGTGGAAATGTTTGCGTTCCTGAACCAGCTGGCTTTACTTTTTGCAACTGACGGTTCTGTTATGAGTTTTTACCTGCCTGCGCAGAACTCATTTTATACCGGGAAAGCCGCTGATGAACATCTTTCCTTTTTATATGGTACTGACATACCGCTGCATGATGCCACGGCCCTTTTCCTTGGCTATCCTCGGATTCTACCCTATGAAACTGAGCATCTCATTTTGAAGTCTGATGCCGGCCAATATTTGTTTGAGCTGCCGTCAGCCGGCGGCGGTCGCCAGCATGTCTTTGTCGACCCAATGCTGCATAAAATTACAAAATATGTGCTGTTCAATGCTGCCGGCGATCCGCTGTATATGTTTTCATTCGGCAATTTTAAAGCAGCAGGCCCGCACAGCGTTCCCGGCGTCATCGAGCTCTCATTTTTTCAGTCTCAAACACGCGTCACCATAACCTATTCAGAAATTGATAGTATTCTTCCGCCGGATGCGGAGCTTTTCACCATACCAGCTCCGGCGCGTGCAAAAAAGCTTCCGCTGGAAGCGTTAGCGCAGTCCCGGCTCATGCAGGCTGATTAATTTTAGACTCTCCCCTTAAATCAACCTTTTCTCTTGATAATTTCTGACGATCATTGTATCGTTACATCTAAAAGAGTACCATTGCCGCCACAACCCCGAACAGATCATGGCTAAAGAAAAAATACTCCTGGTTGATGATGAAGAAAACCTCCTCATGCTCTACAAGCAGGAGCTGCTTGATGAGGGCTATCAGGTAGTTACTGCGGGCGACGCGCGGGAGGGAATAGAGAAGATAAAGCGCGAGAAGCTTGATCTTGTGATAATGGACATCAGGATGCCGGCCATGGACGGACTGGAAGCGATCGGCAAAATCCTCGGTCTGAAAAAGGATATCCCCATTATCCTGAACAGCGCCTATTCCAATTACAAGGAAGACTTTATGAGCTGGGCTGCTGACGCCTATGTGGTGAAGTCCTCTGACCTTACGCAGCTCAAAAGTACCATACGCAACGTACTCGACAGGAAAAAGTCTCCTGCATGAAAAAGGTCTTAGCCATGGTGCTGGCCGGAGGCAGAGGCGAGCGCCTCTATCCGCTGACACGGGATCGGGCAAAACCGGCAGTGCCGTTCGCCGCACTATACCGCATTATCGACTTTACCCTCAGCAACTGCGTAAACTCCGGCATGCGCAGTATATACATACTTACCCAGTATAAATCCCTTTCCCTTGACCGTCACATCCAGATGGGGTGGAACATTCTCAGCATGCGCATGGGTGAATTTATCAATGTCATCCCGGCCCAGCAGCGCATCAACGAAAGCTGGTATCAGGGCACTGCTGATGCCATTTTCCAGAACATTTACACCCTGCAGCAGGAACGTCCTGACCTGGTGCTGGTGCTGTCCGGCGACCATATTTATAAGATGGATTACCGGGCGTTAATTGAGAAGCACCTGCAAAACAAGGCTGACCTTACCCTGGCGACCATTGCCCTGGAGAAAAAGTACTGCAGAGAATTCGGCGTCGTACAGATCGATAAGAATTTACGGGTAATCGGCTTTCAGGAGAAACCAGCTGTTCCCACTACCATGCCGGATGATCCGGACAGCATCCTCATTAACATGGGCGTTTATGTTTTTAATACCGAGATACTGGTTAAACGGCTTATCGATAATGCTAAAAACAAGGACACGGAGCATGACTTCGGCAAGAATATCATCCCCGAGATGATAGCAAGGGACCGGGTTTTTGCCTTCCCCTTTATTGATACAAAAACCGGTCAGGCCGGGTACTGGCGGGACGTGGGCACCCTGGACGCCTACTGGGAGGCAAGCATGGAGCTGCTGAAATCCCGTCCGCTTTTTGATCTGTATGATGCTGGCTGGCCGATTCTTACCGAGGAGGAGATAGGAGCGCCTGCTAAAGTAGAGGGGTTCAGGGAAAAGGACGGCGTCATGTACGGCAGCGTATTCAATTCAATAATTTCTCATGGATGCATCATAAGCTCCGGCCACGTGTCAGAGTCCATTCTTTCTCCGAATGTGACGGTCGCAGAGTACGCACAGGTAACAAATGCAATCCTGATGAATGATGTGCATGTCGGCAGCAAGTGCCGTATTCAGCGGACAATTATTGATAAAGGTGTCCGCATTCCTGACAGAACGGAAATCGGTTACCACCCGGCACAGGACCGGAAGCGTTTTACGGTTACTGATTCCGGTATTGTCGTCGTTGGCAAGGGTACTGCATTTTAAAGCAGCCCCTGCCCTGCAGCTAAATGCTTCGATTCATAAATTATATGTGCGCATCGAAGCACTAAGCTCCTGCCAATTTCTTTTCTGCCATTTCAGCAAGTTTTATAAAAGGTTTAAACAAGTCAATAGGTATCGGGAAAATGGTGGTTGAATTCTTTTCCGCTGACACCTCGGTCAGGGTCTGCAGATACCGGAGCTGGAGCGCTATGGGCTTATCAGCGATTATATCAGCAGCCTGTCCCAGCTTTACTGCAGCCTGAAATTCACCTTCTGCATGAATGACCTTTGCGCGCCGATCCCTCTCAGCTTCAGCCTGCTTTGCCATGGCCCGTTTCATTTCATCCGGTAGGTCAATGTGCTTTACTTCCACATTGGTGACCTTTATGCCCCAGGGGTCGGTTTGCTTATCAAGAATTTCCTGGAGGCGGATATTAATCTGCTCCCGATCTGCCAGGAGCTCATCCAGCTCTGCCTGGCCGCATACACTGCGCAGCGTTGTCTGTGCAAGCTGTGATGTGGCATAGAGGAAGTTTTCCACCTCCACCACTGCTTTGTTGGGCTCCATAACACGGAAGTACAGAACCGCGTTCACCTTTACTGAAACATTATCCCGGGTAATGACATCCTGCGACGGCACATCAAGCGTTACCAGCCTGAGGCTTATCTTCTGCAATTTATCAATAATGGGGATGAGGATAATCAGGCCGGGCCCTTTGCTGCCGATAAGGCGCCCAAGTCTGAAGATGACCCCGCGCTCATATTCATTCAGTATCCTGATGGCGCTGGCAAGAAACATTATTACGAAAAGAATAAGAACTGGCACAAAAAGACTCATATCATTTCCTCCTCTACTTGAATTAGACACATTAAACGATTATTTTATTATCTCTTCAACATCAAGCAGCATGTTTCCAACTTTTACAACTCGCACCGCGGAGCCCTTTTTTATAAGGACCGTGCTGCGTGCATTCCAGTATTCACCGTGAATAAATACTTTTCCCTTCTGATATATGTCGGTGCAGGCTGTGCCCGCCATATCGATAAGCCCCTCATAGCCGGTAGCAGGCTGCCTGCGCTGGGCTTTTATCGTCAGCCCGACTATGGTGAGAAAAAAGGCTGAGGTCAGGATAATTGAAGGCGCCATGACATTCCACGATATGCGCAGATACGGCACCGATGATTGAAAGAGCATCAGCGACCCGAGTGTCAAAGCGATGATCCCGCCGATTGAAAGAACGCCATAGCTGGCAATTTTTATCTCCGCTATGAACATTATAATTGCCAGCAGGATCAGGAGAATCCCCGCATAATTTGCCGAAAGGGTCTGCATGGAGTAGAAGGCAAGTATCAGTGATATGCCGCCGATAACACCGGGCAGTATGACCCCCGGGTTGGACAGTTCAAAGTAAAGACCGGCAAGCCCGACCAGGAGCAATATGTAGGCAATGTTCGGATCGCTTACGGTATTCAGAATACGATCGCGGATACCCATTTTTTTAAAATCTATCTCCGTATCCCGCAGCGCAAGCTTTTTTGCGCCGGCCGCGGTCTCGACTGTCTTTCCGTCAATGCCGGAGATGAGGGTTTTTAAATCAGGAACAATTAAATCTATGACTTTGCTTTTCAGCGCCTCCTTTTCCGAAAGAGAAACGCTTTCCCGCACGGCTTTGATAGCCCATTCCTTATTCCTGTTGCGTTTTATTGCGATGCCCTCAACATAGGCGGCGGCATCGTTAACTACTTTTTCCGCCATATCCTTGCCCATCTCTCCTGCCCCGATGCTCACCGGATGCGCGGCGCCGATGTTGGTGCTGGGGGCCATTGCTGCAATGTGCGCGGCAAGGGTGATGATGGCGCCTGCTGAGGCGGCACGGGCTCCGCTGGGAGCCACATAGACGACAACCGGGACCGAGGATGCGAATATTTTTTTAATAATTGAGCGCATCGACAGGTCGAGGCCGCCGGGTGTGTCCAGCTGCACAACAAGACACTCAGCCGCCCCCTGTTCAGCGACATCGATGCTCTTAATGAAATACTCGGCGACAACGGGATTAATCGGGCCGTCAATTTCAATGACGTCAATGTGTTTGCCGTAAGCGCAGAGCGGCAGGCAAATGAGCAGCGCGCATGCTACAGTCAGCGCCGGAATACATCTTTTGTTTTTCATTGGTAGTGCTGCTGTGGTGGGCATATCGCTTGGCTTGGTGTTTTTTATATATATTTTCTATCATTTCCGGCAAAACCTTTCAACATAAACTTCCAATAAAAATCTTGACTTATTTTCAATTGTAGAATAAATTGACAAACGCTTAACAGCTGTGTACCTTAAATACCTATGGAGCCGAGGTAGCTCAGTCGGTAGAGCAGAGGACTGAAAATCCTCGTGTCCACAGTTCGATTCTGTGCCTCGGCACCATTTCACATTCCCCGGCGCAACTCACTCTTTTATCTGCATTGTTAGCACAGACGACTGCGGCGCGCCAGGAAAAGATATAATGAACATGCTGTTGAACGAACAACCCCGCTTTTCTCAAGCGGGGTTTATTATGCACAGATAACGCAGCAAAGGCGAGAGCGCATGTCCAACGTAGTGATTATCGGCGCCCAGTGGGGAGACGAGGGAAAAGGTAAAATCGTTGACATACTGGCGCTTGATGCCGACATCATTGTCCGTTTCCAGGGTGGCCCTAATGCCGGGCATACCGTGGTTGTCGGGGATGAAAAAATAATACTCCACCAGATACCCTCCGGCATCCTCCATCGGGGAAAAACCTGCGTCATCGGCAATGGCGTGGTGCTCGATATCGAGACCCTTATGGCGGAGATGCAGGAATTAAAGTCACGCGGTCATTTTCTGGACGATGCCGCGCTTCTCATCAGCGAAGAAACAAATCTTATCATGCCCTATCACAAGCGCATTGATATCGCCCGTGAAGCCCGCAAGGGCAAGGATAAAATAGGCACCACGGGGAGAGGCATCGGTCCGGCCTATGAGGACAAGGCGGCGCGCAGCGGCATCAGGGTAGTGGATATTTTCGATGATGAGACATTGAGCTATAAAATAAGATTGAATCTTGAAGAAAAGAACTGGTATCTGCGCGAATACCTGAAAGAACAGCCCTTCGATGCGGAAGAAATAATCAATCTGGTAAAGCACTACCGCGCGCGCATAGAACAGCACGTTGCCAATACCTCCCTGTTCCTGAGCAATGCGCTGAAACAGGGCAAAAAGATTCTCTTTGAAGGCGCGCAGGGGTCAATGCTTGATGTAGATCATGGCACATACCCTTTTGTTACCTCGTCGAACACGGTTGCCGGACAGGCAGCTATCGGCAGCGGCGTCGGGCCCAACTGCCTTGATACCATTATCGGCATCTCAAAAGCCTATACAACCCGGGTGGGCAGCGGTCCTTTTCCCACAGAGCTTAACGATGAACTGGGTAATTACCTGCGTGATAAGGGCGGGGAGTACGGGGCAACAACCGGCCGCCCGCGGCGCTGCGGCTGGTTTGACGCGGTAGTGGCCCGGCATTCCATACGGGTAAACGGCATGACACACCTTGCCCTGACAAAGCTTGATGTGCTGAGCGGCCTTAAAACCATTAAAGTCTGTACAGGTTACCGGTATAAAAATTCCGCAATAACTGAGATGCCGGCAAATTTTAACGTGCTGGAAAAGTGCGAGCCGGTTTATGAAGAAGTTCCCGGATGGAGCGAGGATATCTGTGCGGTCCAGAAAATATCAGATTTACCGAAAACGGCGCAGGAATATATAAGATATATTGAAAAGCTGACTAATATACCGGTGACCATTCTTTCTCTCGGTCATCGCCGCAGCGAAGCTATACTATTAAAGAACCCGTTTCACTAAAATCGCGGGCGAGGCAAAAAAGTGGTATTTTATTTGTCCTTTTAAATTACTGTTTGTAAATTCCGGAAACATTTGTAATAATAGAATTCAGAAACGCAAAATAAAGTGAGCCGCTAGCTCAGTTGGTAGAGCAACGGACTTTTAATCCGTAGGTCGTGGGTTCGACCCCCGCGCGGCTCACCATAATAATTTCTTCATTTATCAGGCACTTAACGTCATTGTTAAGTGCCTTTTTTGTTGCCGCGCACCCTTCTGCAGCCTGAAATGTCTCCAAAATGTCTCTTAATTAACTATTCATTCTATTATTTTGTCCATATATAGTATTTATTCTTGACAATACCCACTATATGCTGTATTTCGAACTTCAATTAATATACACTTAATTTTTCCTTTAACCCCATTGGCTTAAAACAAACAAGAGAATGGATAGAAGAAAGTTTTTATATCATAGCGCCTCTTTTTTGTTAGGGAGCCTTTTGGGGTTTAACAGCCTAACAAAAGCCTTTGCCAGCAGCAGCTCCTTCACAAAACCCGCCATCGCTCTTATCATCGATGACATAGGCCCGAATATTTATAAAGCACGGCAGTTTCTGGAATTAAATATTCCGCTAACCTTCTCAATCCTGCCGCTCTATCCTCGCTCGGAAGATATTGCTTTTGAAGTGCATGACGCGGGCCACGATATCATGCTCCATCAGCCCATGGAGCCATATGCTTCTGAAGCCAATCCCGGTCCGGGAGCGCTGTATGTAGGAGACGGCCTGCATAAGATTTTCCGCGTGCTGGAGGAAAATCTTTCCGCTGTTCCGTTTGCCATAGGTCTTAATAATCACATGGGCTCACGCTTTACCTCTTGCCAGCGAGAAATACGGGGGACCCTTGAGCTTATTAAACAAAAGGAACTGTTCTTTGTGGATAGCCGGACGTCCCCCAACTCGAAAGGCTATCATATTGCAAAACAGCTGCAGATGCCTGCTGCCAGCAGAGACATTTTTCTGGATAATGAACTGAATGAGCTGGCTATTCTTTATCAATTAAATAAGCTTGCGGACCACGCTAATCAATATGGTCATGCGATCGGCATCGGGCATCCTTTCCCTGAGACAGCCCGGGCCATACGACTTTTTCTGAACGCCCTTAAAAATTCCAATATAACGCTTGCGCACATATCTGATCTGTTATTTCCTGCCTGATGCCCGCGCAAATCCCTTTTTCGTATATGAATTGTGGTTAATGATTAATCAGACAACGTTTAACATTCTGCTGTCTTTTTTATGCCTGCCATTGACGGTTTGCAAAATAGGTGTGCAATGATTTTAGTTGGACTCATTACACTCGCTGCTGATACATCGGCTGCACTTTTCTTCCTGTAATACCCGCCGCAAGATGCTGGTTTTCGGCCGGTTAACCCCTTCTCATATTTTGCGACGGTTTTTATTGACGCACAGTCATAACCGGCCTATACTTCTTAAAATTTTACAAATTTATAAGCAGAGAAGCCAATTGCAAAAGTCTATCCAAAGATATTTGCAGTTGGCTCTAATGTTTCTGCTTTTTTGTGTCCATAAGGTTATTATATTGACAGTATTTTTCTAAACGCCCTATACTATAAAGCGTTTACAAAAACTCATAGGGAAGGTTATTGTGGAAGATAAAAGAAGATGCCACCGGTTCCCTGTTCAGGAAAGAGCCCTATATTACAAATACAATCCTCCTGAATCAAACAGCCTGTTCTTGACAAATTTCAGCAGAGGGGGGATGGGGATTAGCATCCCCTATCGGTATAATATAAAGACTGGCGATGAACTTGATTTGACCATGACCATCAGCCCCCTGACACAACCTATGACTGTCACTGGAACGGTCATGTGGACTAAACCATCCGATCGCTACCGTGATTTTCTTCTTTTATGCGGGATTAAATTCAAGAGGATCGACACAGAGCAGAAATGGGAATTACTTGATTATTTGTATGACAAGTGGAGTAAACAGGCTCATGGATTCAGCAACTCTTCCTCGGCAGAACAGACTTTGCAGCAGTCATCGGCAGATGACACGAAAGTTTATAATACTGACATTGCGCTATACTCAATAGTAGAGAGCATTTCAAAAAGCCCGGATACAATTTCCATCACAGTCAATGATGAACAATGGTCTCGATTGGACAGGATTCAGAAATATACTGTTGCAAATATGCTATACCGTACCCTTAACGAAAACATGAAAACAGACCATATGTATATCAAGAACAAGGAAGGAAAACCCGGATGGCCACCCAAAATCCCCCAGTCATGGCCACTTGAAAATCCCCCATCTATCAAGTCCAGATAATCGGTAAAAGCCTTCACAAAGAGCTTTTTAAGCTGGCAACAGAACGTTAC
>Ga0172368_10004345_pt1 | contig 16439 bp, 11 predicted proteins | sample Lak11m_FD_114540 | JGI IMG/M metagenome (GOLD analysis project Ga0172368, IMG submission 114540) | Freshwater microbial communities from Kabuno Bay, South-Kivu, Congo - kab_022012_11m | ecosystem: Environmental > Aquatic > Freshwater > Lake | place: Democratic Republic of the Congo: South-Kivu...
AAGGAAAATTTTCAGTTTTTGGAACGCAAATTTTGAAGAAATTTGCGGGCGGAAACGGGAACGGAAAAGGTTCAAGAATTTTCTCGGAAAAAAGTTCGAGCTTGATCGTAAAAACAGCTCCAATTAATATTACCTCTTAGACATAAGGGGTAATTTTAATTTAGGGGAATGTTAATATCGAACCCGTATAGAATTAATTATGTATTTTGTATAAATATTTTTTATTAATATAATTATGATAAAAAAAATCAAGTTTTTATATGTTAAAAGGGGCTTTCGCCCCTTCGATTCCCGTTACCCGCTCCCAAATATAATAATCCCGTGTAATGGGGATTATTTTTTATTATTATCTATTTATTTTATTAATTTACTGTAATTGAAATTTTACTGCTTTCTGCCGTCTGCCCATTCCAACCAAAAGCTTTACCAAAGAATTTATAGTTTCCTGGTTCAGGAGTATTTAGCCACTTAGTTTCAGCTATACTATTTTGTATTTGATTAATTGTGTTAAATAATTCCGGGGTTTCACTCGCTGGTTTAATATAATAAACTTCTATTCTGGCTGTTTGCGTTTGGTCGCTAACTAAAAATTTTAAACTAAGTGGAAATTCAGACGATTGAACCGACACCCCACTAGATGGGGAATTCCAGGAAATACTTATAGTAGAATTATTATTTTGACCGTTCTTTAAAGATAAGTTTAAATCGATGCTTTTTTCTGCACAATTATCAATATCATCACAAGCTGATATTTTCAATGTGTGTATACCATTTGGTAAAAAATCAATCTGTTTTTCTAGGTTATAAGGAGACACTAAAACATTTGTAAGTAAATTATTGTTAATATAATAAGATACGCGATTTATTCCACGTGGAGCACTTACTTCAACATTAACCCTTAATACTGGATCTTTTATATTTTCATTATTCTGAGGGCTTAAAATATTCAGAGTCGGCATATTTTCTGAAATATGTAAATTGTCCTTCTCTGTCGGAGGAGTAGAAGTAGCATATCCTTTTTTCTCTGCCCATTTTAACACCGCGCTTTCCCATAAATTAAATTGTGGATCATCGCTTGGATTTTTTACCTGTTCACCCCGCGGATCGTCTTTATTTATATAATACAAAATACAATGATCCTGTTTATATACTTTCTCATCTACAAAACTAGGCGGAGTAAGATCTGTTGCTAAAAAACCTGAGGCTTTATCAATTTTAACTTTTATTTCTCCGACATTCTTACCGTCTAAAACGTCTTTGCCAGTTTCTACTTTAGCTGGCGCATTAAAATTTTCTATCGGAGTATCACCCAAAACCTTCTGCATATAATCATGCCAAATAGGGACAGCAATAGTAGCGGCGGCTGAACCTTTTTTCATTGGCGTATTATCAAAATTACCAACCCAAACACCGGTTACTAAAGATGGTGTATAACCGATCGTCCATGCATCCCGATAATCATTAGTAGTTCCTGTTTTAACTCCAACAGGCCTATTGCCGAGTGTTAATAAATTTCTTTCTCCAAATATAAATGATCTGGCGATATTATCAGACAAAATGCTATTAATTTGCCTAGCTACCTGAGCATCTAAAACATTTTTCCCGCCATCATCTTTAAATTCTTCAATTACTTTGCCATTTTTATCTTCAATTTTTAAAATCGCAATTGGTTCATGAATTTTTCCTTCTCTAGCAAAAGCGCTAAAAGCATTAGCGTGTTCTAATAACTTAACTTCACCGCCTCCTAAAACAAGAGCTAGCCCATATCTATCTTTATCACCAAAAGTTGTATAACCCAAATCCTTCGCTAGACTTAATACTTTTTCTAAGCCAGTTAAATAGAGGGTTTTAACGGCAGGAATATTTAAAGATCCGGCTAAAGCCTTTCTTATAGTAACAGGACCATATTCATTTAAATTATAATTATGAGGTTCGTAAGGTTTAGATGGATCTGTTGAAAAATTAGTCACTACATCATAAAGAACTGTATCCGGTGTATAACCCTTTAAAAAAGATGCTGCATATATTATAGGTTTAATAGATGATCCTGGCTGTCGAGGACTGGTTGCAATATTAACTTGGCCATCAATATCTTCATTGAAAAAATCACGTGAACCAACCATGGCCAAAATTTCTCCCGTTTTTGGATCTATAGAAACAAGACCTCCGTTAGAAGCATTATATTTAATATTAGCATCTCCATATTTTTTTATTACTTCTTCAGCAGTTTCCTGCTTATATAAATCAAGTGTAGTAATTATTTTTAAACCCTCCTGCTCAATCATTTTTTCTCCATATTTTTCAGCTAACTTTTCTTTAACATACATAACGAAATGAGGCGTCATAAATTTTTCTGACTGGGGTTTAAAATTAATTTTTTCATTTTTAGCTGTCTCAGCTTCTCCTTCGTTTATATATCCATTTTTTACCATCTGATCAAGAATATATTTCTGTCTGGCAAATAAAAGTTCTCGATTTGATCCATAAGGAGAATAGCGGGATGGTGCCTGGGGTATAGCTGCTAATATCGCTGACTCAGCTAATGTATTATCTTTAACGCTTTTGCCAAAATATAATTGGCTAGCCGCTTCTACGCCATAAGCAGTAGAGCCATATGGAATTTCATTAAAATACATCTGTAAAATTTCATCTTTACTGAATTTTTTTTCAATATTTATTGCCATGATGGCTTCTTTTATTTTTCTGGTGTAACTTTTTTCTGTAGATAATACAGCATTTTTAACAAACTGCTGGGTTAATGTTGAACCTCCTGCTTTTTTACCAAATAGTACATTTGTAATGAATGTTCTAAAAATCGCCCAATAGCTTATACCTTTATGTTTATAAAAATCTTTATCTTCAATTGATATAGTCGCTTGCTGAAGATATTTAGGAATATCATTTAAAGTTACCATCGTTCTTTTAATATCTCCGGAAACTTCATAAAGAATAGTTTTGCCAGTACGATCATAAATTTTTGTGCTTTGAGCTATTTGTCTTTCCATCAGACGGTTTGGATCAGGCAATCCTTTAGATAATCGTGAAATTGTAGCCATAACTATAACAATACCAATAATTATTATAATAAAAGCATATTTTAAAAATTGCCTGCTAAAAATAAGACTAGCTAATTGTCCTTGTCTGCCCCTATTTCGGTTAAATTTTTTCATATCTTTCATATAATATCTTCCTTCTTTTTCTCTGGCAGAAAAAGAACTTTTATTTTCTCGCCAATCTTGGCTTGAATTTTTTAGATTAAACTTTGGAATCGGCATGCTTAATTTAGTTCATTATATTTAATTTATATTATAATATTAAACCAATCAAAAATCAAGATTTTATATAAAAACAGGGGCAGAAATTTTATCTACCCCTGTTCTAAAAATATTATTTTATTTATTAATATTCCATTCTCTTAATTTATCTAAAACTTTTTTATTATTTATTATACTAGCTAAATAACTTCTGTAAGAAGGGGCCTTCACCCGCTCTTCAACTTTTTCATATCCTTTATACTGACGTAAAAGCTCTGAAATTTTTTTATCAATTTCTTCTTCGGTTACTTCAATTTTTTCCTTTAAGCCAATTTCTCTAATAGCTAAGGCTGTTTTAACTCTTTTTATAGCTTGTGGCAATAATTCAAGTGATAATTCCTCTTCGGTTTTTTTTATACTTGAAAGATAATCTTCAAATTTCCCTCCCTGGTCTTTTATATTATGCTCAAGTTCATGTAGCATCGCACGAGATTCATTCTTGATTAATATTTCCGGGATCGCGCTATATTTTATTTGCTCAACTATTTTTTCAAGCATAGCAATTTCGCTCCTTTGTTCAACTTCTCTTTTTTTACCTTCTTCAATGCTTTTTTTTATAGCATCTTTTAAGTCATTTTTATCTTTTAAACCCATTCCTTTAGCAAATTCATCATTAATTTCCGGCAGTTGTCTTTCATAAATTTCCTTGGCAACTACGCTAAATTCTACTAATTTGCCAGCTAAATTTTTCTGATAATAATCTTCCGGATAGGGAAGTTTAAACTCTCTAGTTTCACCCTTTTTTATACCTATAACATTTTTATCAAAGCCAGGAATTACGTAATTTTTACCAATAACTACTGCCGTACCTTTGCCTTGCCCGCCTTCTACCGGGACTTTATCTAAATACATATTTATATCAAAAATCGCTTTATCACCTTCCTTTAATTCGCGCTCAACAATAACTTCTTTAACTCTCATATCCTGCAATTGGCTAATCATCCGATTAACTTCATCTTCTTTAATTTCTACCTTATCTTCATTGACTTTAGCATTTTTATAATCTCCTAATTCAAGGCTTGGCATAATGGCAACTACTATTTTATATTCTAAAGAATTTTCAGGAGCAAGTTTAATAATATTAATTTCAGGCTGCCCGGCAATTTCTTCTTTAATGCTTTTTAAGGCCTTATCGATAGTTTTATTAATAGCTAAACGGGCGCCCTCTTCCAAGATAGTCATCTCTCCAATTTTTTGTTTTAAAATTTCATAAGGTACTTTACCTGGACGAAAACCTTCAATTTTTAATTCCTCGGACACTTTTTCAGCGGCTTTAAGTACAAAAGGTTTAAAATCTTCATAGGGGAATTCAACTATTAATTCAATCTGGGATTTATCAATTTCTTTTTTTTCTATTTTCATATTTAAATTATTATAATTAATGTTTTATTAAACCAACAATTAGCAATGCAACGATATTTATTATTTTTATCATTGGATTTATAGCGGGGCCAGCAGTATCTTTATAGGGATCGCCAACAGTGTCTCCAGTTACAGCAGCCTGATGGGCGAAGCTGCCTTTGCCTCCAAAATTTCCTTTTTCAATATATTTTTTAGCATTATCCCAGGCGCCACCACCAGATGTCATAGAAATGGCTACAAAAATACCTGTTATAATTGAACCAACTAATAAGCCACCCAATGCTTCAACTCCTAACATAAAGCCAACTAAAATTGGCGCTACAACTGGAATTAAAGCAGGAATAATCATTTCACTTATGGCGGCTTTAGTAACAATATCAACCGTTTTTCCATAATCTGGTTTTTCAGCACCGCTCATTATACCTGGCTTAGATTTAAATTGTTCTCTTACATCTTTTACAACTGCACCCGCTGCTCTACCTACTGCCTGCATAGAAAGAGCACCAAAATAATAGGGGAGTAACCCGCCAATAAATAATCCCGCTAATACAGCAGGGTTATTAATTAAAAACTCCCTATCTGGAACTAAATGAGTAAAATCTGCAAATAAAACTAAAGCCGCTAAAGCAGCAGAACCTATCGCGTATCCTTTTGTAACTGCTTTTGTAGTATTTCCAACAGCATCTAAGGGGTCTGTGACGTTTCTTACTGACTCTCCCATTTCAGCCATTTCGGCAATACCGCCAGCATTATCTGTAATCGGACCATATGAATCTATAGCAACTATTATACCTGCCATAGATAGCATAGACATAGCAGCAATAGCTACTCCATAAAGTTCAGCAAAAAAATATGATGCTAATATGGCTATTACAATAACTAAAACAGGCATGGCAGTAGATTTCATTGAGACTGCTAAGCCGGTAATAATGTTTGTCCCATGCCCAGTTTCCGATGATTTGGCTATATCTTTTACTGGGTTATATTTTGTTGAAGTGTAGTATTCAGTTATTAATACCATAGCAGCGGTCACAATTAAACCAATGACTGATGATAAAAATAATCTTAAGGGACTGAAAATTTGATTATCTTTCATTATATATACAGTCAAAGGATAAAAAGCTATTGCGGCAATAATACCAGAAGCAATCAGGCCCTTGTATAAAGCGTTCATAATATTTTCACTTTTTCCAAGTTTTATAAAAAATGTACCAATAATAGAGGCTATAATAGAAACAGCGCCTAAAGCTAATGGAAATATAAGCGCATTCTCAAAATTATTAAAAACTTTTTCACCTAAAATTATGGCAGCTATTGAAGTAACAACATAAGTTTCAAAAAGATCTGCAGCCATACCAGCGCAGTCTCCGACATTATCGCCGACATTATCAGCAATTACGGCTGGATTGCGAGGATCATCCTCTGGAATACCAGCTACAACTTTGCCAACCAAGTCAGCTCCGACATCAGCAGCTTTTGTAAAAATTCCTCCGCCTAATCGGGCGAAAATAGAAATTAAAGAGCCACCAAAACCCAATCCTATTAATGCATGAACATCTTTAGTAAAATAATAAAATCCAGCAGTCCCTAATAAAGCTAAACCAACAACTAACATACCAGTAACAGTGCCTCCTTGAACAGCAACTTTCAAAGCACTTTTTATACCATTCCTAGCTGCTTCAGCGGTTCTAACATTTGCCCTAACCGAAACATTCATACCAATATAACCTGTTAGACCCGAAAGCGCAGAACCTATTAAAAAAGCAAGTGCAGTCATCCAGCCTAATGACGGTATAAAACCAATAATTATAAATAATACTATAGCAACTATAAATATTGCTTTATATTGTCTATTTAAATAAGCTTTAGCCCCCTCCATAATCGCCTTAGAAATTGATTGCATTTTTTCATTTCCCTGCGGGAGAGAGATTATTTTTTTAATAAGATACATTCCGTAAATAATAGCTAGGATAGCACTACCGAAAATTAATAAGAATAGAGTTGTCATAATTTTAGTAAATTAATTATTATTTTTCTTTATTTTTTTTCTTTTTTTAGTTTCTTTTTTTTCTTTTTTCTCAACCTCAACTTCTTTTTCCTCACTAATTTTTTTCTCTATATTTTCGTCTTTTGTTGTCTCTCCGGTATTTGCTTCAACTAATACTTTCTTTTCTTTTTCGCCATCTTTTTCAATAATATCAATTTTCCAACCAGTTAAACGGGCCGCTAGCCTTACGTTCTGGCCACCCTTGCCAATAGCTAATGACAATTGGTCGCTGGCGACAGTTACCTCAGCTTTTTTTAAATTTTCATCAACAATTTTTATGCTAATAATTTTAGCAGGCGAAAGTGCGTTTGCTAAAAATTTTGTAATATCATCATCAAATTCAATAATATCAACTTTTTCTCCACCAAGTTCCTGAATAATTGTTTGAATACGAGCGCCTCTCTGGCCGACACATGAACCAATTGGATCAACATTTTCACTATTGGCAGATATAGCTACTTTTGATCTCGAACCAGCTTCTCTAGCCACTGATTTAATTGAAATTAAACCATTTGAAATTTCCGGAATTTCTAAATAAAAAATTTTCTTTAAAATTTCTTCGGAAGTGCGTGATAAAACTATTTCTGGCCCCTTGGGCGTTACTCCTACGGACTTCACAAATACTTTTATTCTTCCGCCTGGTTCATATCGCTCATTATAAATTTGCTCTTCTCTTGGTAAAATACCTACAGCCTTACCTAAGTCTATAAGAATAGATCTATTTTCTCTTCTTTGCACAACACCAGTTACTACTTCATTTTCCTTATCTTTGAATTCGGAGAAAACCATCTCTCTTTCGGCCTCCCTAATTTTTTGAATTATAACTTGTTTAGCTGTTTGGGCTGCCATACGTCCATATTCAGCCGGTGCTTTTAATACGGTTTTAATTTCATCACCAATTTTAGCTGTCTTTTTAAGTTGTTTAGCATCGGTTATTTGTATTTCTGTTTTGGGATTAAATTTTCTTTCTTCTTCACCATTATTTTCTATTATCTCTTCTGTTTCCTTACTTTCTATTTCCTCACCTTCTTCTACCGCTTCTTCTTTAGGCATATCTTCAACAACTTTTTTTACATCATAAATTTTTGATTTACCTGTTTCGGGATCAAATTCCACTTTAATATTTTGATTTTTTTCGCCAAAGTCCTTGCGAAATGCAGCGGCCAAAGCAGCGTTGATTGTTTCAATAACTGCATCATAACTTAATCCTTTTTCATCGCAAATAACTTTAATGGCATTTGTTATTTCTGACATATTATTAATAGTAATTTATTTAAAAAAGGCTAATTGTATTAAACAACTAGCCTTTTGTATATTGTTATATTATCATTATCAAAATTTTGTGTCAAATTTATACCCCTTGGTCTGTCAAATAATTTGTTTTAGGAACAGCAAAAAGATCATAAATAGGTTTTTTATGTGTAAAACTAGCAAATAAAAAGATTGTTAAAAAAAACAATATAGTAGTTAAAATAATTAAATTCTTTTTTAACTCAATGTCTTCTATATTTTTTCTTATAATTTCAGTTGATATTCCTACTAAAATTGTAATAATTATTGCATATACTACTTCTAAAAGAGGCGAGGGCATTTGACCATAAATTACTGGAGCAATATAATATAATAAAATCATTACCCAAGGTAAAAATATTAAAGAAAAAATTCTTGAATAAATATAATTTTTAATATTATAAATCTCTTTATGATATATTAAATATTCTATAATATTAGTGAAAAAATAAGCATAAAAAATAATTTTCATATGCTCAAAAATTGATTCATCAATAGCACTAATAATTGAAAATACTTGATATTTTGTAAAATCATATAAAAAATGCAAAAAAACTGTTAAAGCCAAAAAAGTGATAATTTTAAATATTGCCGCCATATCTTTTTTTTGGGGTTGTGTTGTAATATTTGTTTCCATATTTTTTATTTATAATATTTACAAATATATTATAACAAAAAAATATAATTTTGTATTTAACATAAAATAAAAATATCCCTTTTTTTGGGATATTTTTTGCGGAGCGGACGGGACTCGAAGGGGCGAAAGCCCCATGTAATACACGAATTCTTTACCCATCAACTTTACAAATTTAAAACTTCATATTTATATGAAGTTTTAAATTTGCGGAGCGGACGGGACTCGAACCCGCGACCTCTGCCGTGACAGGGCAGCGTTCTAACCAACTGAACTACCGCTCCAAAACTTTATACTAATTTTATAATTTATTTATTTTAATATCCAGCCCGCCAATGCCAGCGACGGCGGGTGTCTTGCTCAAGACGCAAGCCAAACTACCGCTCCAAAAAATAAAATAGCTTATTAAAGCTAAAATATATATTAACAATTAACCATGATTATGTCAATTATTGCCTTATGGGCATTACTATATATAAATAATTTTCTTCTTTTTCCGGTTTTATTATAAAAGGTGTATTACCGTCAACCACCTCAACTTTTACTGATTCGCTAGTAATATTATTTAAACCATCTAATAAATATCTGTAATTTAAAACAACTTTAACATCATCACCGCTTGAATTTGCTTTTATTTCTGTAAAAGCTTCTCCCGACTGTCCAGACTCTGATGACACCACCACCTTTCCTTTAAGTGGAAATAAATCAATATTTATGTCATTTACACCATTTTTTGAAAAAAGAGAAGAAGCTTTAACAGCACGTATTAATTCTTGCTTATTTACTACTACAGATGTTTTATAATTTTTGGGAATTATTTGTTTGTAGTCCGGGTATTGTCCTTCTATTAACCTTGAAATAATTTCAGTTGAACCATAGGTAAACATAATTTGATTTTCTGATATATATATTTTTATTTCTTTTTCTATTTTTTCTTCATTTTCAAAAATTTCTATATCTTTTCCTGAGAGTATTCTATTTAATTCTTGCAATGTCTTGCCTGGTACTATTATTTTTTTATTATCTTCTTCGTTTTCCTTATTTTTTTTAATATTTATCTTTTTTTCAGCCAATCTATAACTATCAGTAGAAGCAAGGGTTAAATTATTTTTATTAAAACTAAAAAGCACCCCAGAAAGTTCTATTTTAATATTTGTACTCCCAGATGATACTGCAAAAATTGTTTCTGATATCGCTTTTTTAAAATCTTCTATATCAGCACTATAATAAAAACTCTTATCAATTGTTGGTATTAATGGAAATTCATCGGCTGGTTGCCCTTTTATTTTTGTTTTATAATTTTCACACTCAATAATTAGGCTATTGTCTCTTAATTCTATATCTACTTTTTTATTTGATAATAAACCAATATATTCAGATATTATCTTTGAGTCAACCGTAAAAGAACCCTGGCTTTCTATTTTACCCCTAATAGAATTAATAATACCCATTTCTAAATTAGTTGTAATAAATTTTATTTCTCCCTCACCAACATTAATAAGTATATTATTAAGAATGGGTAAGTTAATATTTTTAGTCGCAACTCGATTAACAATAAAAATTCCTTGTTTTAAATTTTCTTGAAGTGCGGAAAATTTCATATTATTAATTAGTATTTATATATTTATATTATGAATAATAGTAATAGTAAGTGTGTTGATAATAGGGATAAATTTTTATTTTGTTAAATTTTAAATAAAATTAAAATAAATTGCTGTTAATATGGGTGTTAATAAAATATGTTTTTTTATGTTATTGTGTGTATAAAGAAAATGGTAAAAATTTTTTCAACAAAATTTTATTAGTAATTAATATTTTATTAACGATTTTATTAACAGAAAAATAAAAACTTAATTTATTGTTGATAAATTATTAATAAAGGCTGTAAAGGGACTGTTTAATAGAGTCAATCTCTTGCTTAATGCGGTCATTTTTTTTAACTTCCTTACTAATTTTATTATAAGCATGAATAGCTGTTGTGTGATCACGTCCACCAAGCTCATGACCAATTGAAGGATAAGAGGCATTAACCTCTTCTCTTAATAAATACATTATTATCTGCCTTGGTTTAACGAGCTCTTTTTTGCGGTTCTGACTTATTATGTCTTTAATGTTAATATCATAAAACTTAGATACGGTTTCGATTATTAATTTTGGTGTAGCTGGTTTTTTCTGACAACTAGAAATAATATCTGATAATATGTTTTTAATTGAGTCAAGTGTTGGTTGTGAATTGTTAAATTCATGAAAAACAATAATTCTATTTAAAGCCCCCTCTAGCTCTCTAATATTATTTTGTATATTATTAGCGATATATTCAAGAGCACCTCTTTCTAAAAGATAATTTTTATCTCTACATTTACTTTCTAAAATAGCTACCCTTGTTTCAACATCTGGTTGTGATATATCAGCTATCATTCCCCATTCAAAACGTGAAAGCAATCTTTTTTCTAAAGCTGGGATGGATTTAGGCGGTCGGTCAGAAGTTATAACAATCTGCTTATTTCCTTGGTGAAGCTCATTAAAAGTATGAAAAAATTCTTCCTGGGTACCGTCTTTGCCACCCATAAACTGTATATCATCAATAAGCAAAAGATCAATATTTCGATAATGATCTTTAAATTCTTTAGCTTGGCCATTTCTTACAGCCATTATATAATCATTTGTAAATTTTTCTGAACTAACATAAAGAATTTTATCTGTTTTTTTACTTAATTCATGGCCTATCCCCTGTAATAAATGAGTTTTGCCAAGCCCAACACCACCATAAATAAAAAGAGGGTTGTAAGCACTGCCAGGATTAGCAGCTACTGCCCTACAAGCAGCATGAGCAAGTTCATTACCTTTGCCAACAACAAAATTATCAAAAGTATAACGAGCATTTAAGCCAAAACGATTTACCATTGGCGGCTCAAGATAGTTTTTTTCTTCATTATTATTTACCTTTTTCTGTATTTCTATTACTGGTGCATTTTTTTTAGCCTCAACTTTATAAAAAATTTCTTTAATTTTTTTATTTATAACATTTTCAATAGCTAAAACTATTTCTTTATGATATTTTTTTTCTAACCAGACCTTTGTAAAGGTATTAGGCACGCAAATTATTACTTTTTCTTCCTCGTATGAAGAAATAAATGTGTTTTTAAACCAGGTGGTGAAGTTAGCTCGTGATAAATTAAGTTCAATTTCACCTAAAACCGCCTGCCAAATTTGCTCATTATTCATAATGTATGTTTTAAAATTTTATTTGAGTAAAAATTTATAAAAATATTTTAAAAAAGAAACAAGCTTGATAAATATATAAAAAATTATAACAGTCTTAAATTAAAAGTCAAATGAGAAAAATAGCATTAAATATTTACTTATCCACTTTATATTAACAATTATTTATAATATAAATTTTTTTAAAAAATAAATTATAAAAAATTATTAAGTATCAAAAAATTTGACTTTTAATAACAAAGTTGTTATGTTGAATTTATAAATTATTTAAATAATAATTAAAATTTATTATAAATAAATAAAACTGCAAAATGTTTTCAAATCTACAAATTTATTTTGTAGATTTATATTAAATTGCAGAGATTGAAAATATGCCAAAGAGAACCTATCAACCTAATAAGAGAAGAGCTAAAAAGAAACATGGTTTTATAAAAAGAATGAGAACAAAAAATGGCAGAAATGTGTTGAAAAGAAGAAGGGCGAAAGGGAGAAAAAGAATCTCTAAATAATTTTATTTATGCTAAAAAAAATAAATAGATTAGCAAAAAATAAAGATTTTGATAATTTATTTAAAAAAGGCAAGTCTTCTTATAATAAAATAATTGGTTTTAAATATATAAAAAACGGCTTAGCTTATAATCGTTTTGGTATAATAATTAGCACTAAAGTTAGCAAAAAAGCTGTAATTAGAAATAAAATTAAAAGGCAAATTAGAGCAATAATAAGAAAAAATGAAAAAGATATAAAACAAGGCTTTGATATGTCTTTTGTAGTTTTTCCTTTAATATTAGATAAAAAATTTCAAGAAATAGAGGATAATATTAAAAATACATTAAGTAAAATTAAACTTTTTATTTAATATTAGCTATAAATAAATTATTGTGTGGTATCATTATCCGCGTTATTTAGTAATAAAAATTATTAAAATATATCAAAAAACCATATCTTTTGATCATGGGGTGTTTAAATATATTTATCCGAATGGTTATTGCCGGTTTAAGCCAACTTGTTCTGAATATGCTATATTAGCTATAAATAAATATGGTATATTTAAAGGGGGCATTAAAGCTTCTTGGCGAATATTAAGGTGTAATCCCTGGAATAAAGGTGGTTGGGATCCGTTAAAATAATAAATTTATTATGTCAAACATATTCAATCTTGTATTTTATCAACCGATTTTAAATTTGGTTGTTTTTATTTATAATATTTTACCCGGTCATGATTTAGGAATAGTTATTATAATTTTAACAGTATTAATAAAATTATTATTATATCCGCTTTCTCAAAAATCAATTAAAAGCCAAAAAGAATTACAGGATTTGCAGCCAAAAATAAATGAAATAAAAATTAAATACGCAAATAATAAAGAAGAACAGGGGAGAGCGATGTTAAATATTTATAAAGAACATAAAATCAATCCCTTTTCTTCCTGCTTACCTCTTTTAATACAACTGCCATTTTTATGGGCGATATTTGCTGTTTTTAGATCTCCATTGCAAAATGGAGCTCTAGATTATGTTTACTCATTTATTTATAGGCCAGAAATGATTGACAGTTTTGGCTTTTTTGGCCTTCTAGATTTATCAAAAAGAAGTATAGTTTTAGCTGTGCTTGCTGGACTAGCGCAGTTTTGGCAAACAAAAATGATGATGGCGAAAAGACCGATTATTAAAGCAGAAGCTTTAAAAGATGAAGATATGTCTGCAATCATGAGCAAACAAATGACTTATATGATGCCATTATTAACTATTTTTATAGGTATAACTTTACCTTCAGGTTTAGCTCTATATTGGTTGGTAACAACAATTTTTCAGATAGTTCAGCAGATGATAATTTTTAATAAAAAAAATAATTCTTTGGTAACAGCAGAAATAAAAAGTGAAAATAATAAAGAAGTAGTTGAAGGAGAAATAATCAAGAAATAATCTTAACTATTTATGTCATTATCTATTGGGATTGTTGGTCTGCCAAATGTTGGAAAATCAACTTTGTTTAATGCGCTTACGAAAAAAAAAGTAGAAGCGTTAAACTATCCTTTTTGTACAATTGATCCAAATGTCGGTGTCGTAAAGGTGCCTGATGAACGTTTGGAAAAATTAGCAGCTATTTCTAAGCCAAAAAAAATAATAAATACAACAATTGAATTTGTAGATATTGCTGGCTTAGTTAAAGATGCTCATAAAGGAGAGGGTTTAGGTAATCAATTTTTGTCACATATCAGAGAATGCGATGCGATATGTGAAGTTATAAGAGAATTTAAAGATGATAATATTATTCACGTAAATGGAAAAATTAACCCCGATGAAGACAGAGAAACTATAAATATGGAATTAATTTTTGCCGATTTATCAACGATTGAGAAAAGATGTTCTAAAATAGAAAAAGAAATAAAAGCGGGTGAAAAGGAAGCTGGTAAATTAAAAATAATTTTGGATAAAATTAAACAAAACTTAGAAAAAGGCAAGGCAGTACGAGATTTAGAATTTAATTATGACGAGCAAATTTTAATTAAAAATTTAAATTTATTAACAGCCAAACCAATTATTTACGTTTTAAATATTAATAATGATAATATTAAAAATTTTGAAAATTTTGGGCAGCAAGTATTAAAAATAAATGCTAAAATTGAAGAGGAAATTGTTAATTTGTCCCTAGAAGAACAACAAGAATTTATAAAAGAATTAGGAATGGAAGAAAGCGGTTTAGATAAATTAATTAAAGCCTCATACAATCTATTAGGACTAATTACTTTTTTAACAACAGGCCCTGATGAAACTAGAGCCTGGACTATTAAAAAAGAAACAAAGGCTCCGCAAGCTGCCGGTGTAATTCACACTGATTTTGAAAAAGGATTTGTCAGAGCAGAAGTAATTAATTGGCAGAAATTTATTGAAGCAGGAGGAGAAATCGAATCACGTGAAAAAGGATGGATAAAAACTGAAGGTAAAGAATATATTATTCAAGATGGAGATGTTTGTAATTTTTTGATTAATAAATAATGTAAATAAAAAATAACGGTTAAATATTGCCGTTATTTTTATTTATTTCACTTCGCCATAATCCCCGCATAAGACAAAGCCTTGACCACTATCCAATCATTAGCTGATGACGGATTTCTTCTAAAAGTAATTTTAAATTTAGCTATAGCGCCCTTTTCTAAATTAATATCCCTCTTTTTCTCTTTTAACCCATAAGCCATCATGGAGACAGTCCAATTATCTAAAGCTACATTCATATTAGCCGCTCTGCCAAAGGCCAAGGAAAAATATTTTTTAGCCTCAATCTCTCTCGTTGTATTTCTCTCTTTGGGCATAATGCCGTTAGCCATTTTAATCACATCCCACCATTCATTCTCCTTAACTGGTAATTTTTTAAACACTAATTTATACGAGCTAATCACGGCCGCTCTTTCACCCGCCCCTAGTTTTAAAGTACTCTTAGTGCCATAGACAATGAAATTATTAATGGCATAAGTATTATTAATAGATAAATTATTCTCATTTTTAGTAATAGGAGAAGTAAATTTATTCATCCATTTTGCTTGCCCAGAACCATCCTTAACCATACTCTGTTCTTGGAGCACCTGATTAATATTTTGACCGCTATTAATAATCACTTTCGGCTCATCCGGGAAAGACAAATTAATCACCCTAACCCCGCCACCAGGAGGAGTAGAAGTAGCAATTAAATTACTCCGGCAACTCTGGGACTCCAGAGGTTTATTATTACTAATCCCGCAGTTATTATTATCAGTACAAACTCTAGTCTGATTATTATTACTACAAACAGACCAATTAGCGCAGGTCCAGTTAGGAGAGCAAACCGGAGCATCACAGCTCTTTGACTCAATTGGTTTATCTGTATTTACTCCACAACTATTAGAATCTGTGCAGGTACGAGTAACTAGATTATTAGCGCAATTTCCCCAGTCACCGCAACTCCAACTAGGGGTACAGACAGGAGGAGTAGCTGTGCAACTCTGTGATAGAGCTGGCTTATTAGTTTCAGTCCCGCAATTATTAGCGTCAGTACAGGCGCGTAGCTGGGTACCATTGGTGCAGGCGCCATAGGTAGTGCAGGACCAGTTAGAGAAACAAGCCGGGGTAGATTCATAATATTCTAATGCTCCCATGTCCGGCTTAGCGCCGCTGTAGTCATAACTGACATTATCGCCACTATTCCAGGATAAATTTTCAGCCAGAGTTATGGTATTACTGCCGTAATCTACATTGGTTATGCTGGCTGGATTATTTAAGCCGATTTTTATTTTATCTCCTTCAACCAGGCCATAGCCATTGGTGAAATACCGGGCGTCCTGGACTATTAGTGAAGTGCTGTTATTGCCGGCATTATTTGCTTTGGTTAAAAAGTTTCCATTATCAATAGCCAGGCTATTGGCATTTAAATTAAAGTCATAAGAATTTTGATTGATGAACAACGGATCGATTATCATAGAGTGAGCATCAAAACCGGTATCGCTTTTATATTCTTCCCAACCATAAGTTGCTCCGCCCGATGAATTACCGGGATGATTGGCATTGATCAAATTGACATTTAATCCAGCGGCTC
>Ga0172368_10004347_pt1 | contig 16437 bp, 24 predicted proteins | sample Lak11m_FD_114540 | JGI IMG/M metagenome (GOLD analysis project Ga0172368, IMG submission 114540) | Freshwater microbial communities from Kabuno Bay, South-Kivu, Congo - kab_022012_11m | ecosystem: Environmental > Aquatic > Freshwater > Lake | place: Democratic Republic of the Congo: South-Kivu...
ATCGGACAGTGAAATCGATAGTTTTTTAAAAATTGAAATGTTCATATTTGAATTGTACAGATTTAGAGCTTATTTACAAGCTATATACCTAATTTATACCACACTTATTGAGTATTATGCCCATAGTATTCTCTGTGAAAATCACGCTCAATCTGCTCTGGATCAGTTAAATGCTGAAGACCGTCTACTTCAATATTAATTTTTGCTTCGGGCAGATATAGATCAATATGCATATATCCTGTAGAATGCTCCTTTTCAACCTTAATTCCACGTTTTTCTAGAGCCTCTTTTAAGAGATTAGCTTCATAAGTCTCATAACCCTGCTTAATAGCCATATATTAAATGTAACAAATATTCTCCAAGAAACTATTACTATTCGAAATAAAGAGCTATAATTAGCTTTAATGAAGAAAGTTATTGTTCCAATCGTTACGGTGTTGCTAACAATAGGTTTATTCCTAATATATGAAAGTAAACGTCCACATTATGAAGTCTTTCCTAAACAATTAATCCCTACACAAATCCCATCACCAACAGTCAAACCTACAGTCTATATTAGTGAATACGTTAACTTAACAATGACACACGACGGACAAATCTATAGCTGTAAACGACTTAAAGCTGATGAGATAAAACAAGCATCAACCAATTTTAGGGATACAAAATCAGATAGTAACAAATGCAATGAAAGTAAGAAGGAAAATGTTAGTAAATGTGAAGAGGATTGTAAAAAAATTGGTAATGAAAGAATTATTAAATGCACTCAAGACTGTGTTTCTGAAGTAAACAGTCATTGTAATGACTTATCTAACCGAGTGAGCGAGGCTGAATCAGCCTATCAAGTTTTATTTGATGAATATTGTAAGAAATAGTAGTGAAAGCGTATAATTATATAAATATGAAAGAAAATAATACCAACTGTATATCAATCGGTCAAGTTTGCCTGATAATGGTAATATTTTTACTTTTGTTTTTTACTGTAATTAGACCATCTATCGCCAGAAAGGTTTGTTATACAGAAGCATTTAGGAGAGACCTTCATGATTATTTTGCTAATCCAGAGAAATCTAGACAAAATAGAAAAGATCAGGAAGATAACATAAACAAGCTATATAAGGAATGCAAAACATACAATGCTGGAAAAATCTGGGAGCAGATCTTACTTAACGATCTTAAATTATGATTGTAAATCATAATAAAATGGCACTTTGTGTGTAAAAGTGCGCAAATATTGATTTATCTTTTTTTATAACTTTCTTATACTTTAAAGGCAATAGGACAAAAAACTTGATTTACTATACTAAATTTGAGCATAAAAGGTTCTAACGCCCTCAATTGCTCTGGACCAGGCACAATTCTGCGCCTGGCTTCGCCGGATACAGAATTGTATCTGGCTCCGCTCAAAGCAGAATTGGGGTGCAGACGGGTGCAGACTTGTACCCGTCCAAATAAAAATTAAACTTATTAAATGTCGTTTTTCTACGTTTATATTCTTCGCAGTTTAACTCATAATTTCATTTATGTCGGATATACTGATGACCTCAAACGAAGACTTACAGAGCATAATTAAGGCCAAGTGATTTCTACAAAACATTATCATCCGCTTGAGCTTATTCACTACGAGGCATACAAAAATCAGAAAGATGCAAAACGTCGAGAAATGTATTTAAAAACAAGTAGAGGAAAAACTACGCTAAAAACTATGTTACTCGAATTTTTCAAATCAGCATCCGTAGATTTAGCGAAGATGGGTACAGGACTGTACCCGTCGAAGGATAATTTTTGAGGATGATCTGCCCTCTGAAGTCTTGATGAAAGAGGGAATCCTTCCCTCTGGACCAACTTTTTTTGTATTTTTGTAACTTCTTTAGATTGCTAAAACAATCTATTTAAAGGGTTCTAATTTGGGTTTTTTTACCTGCGTAGAAACAGTACTTTTTTGTAGGAGAATAATTTATTCAGGCTTTTCTATCAATCTAATTTAGAGAAATATAAAAGGTTCGAACCGAATTGGTATAATTAAACATCTAACCTTTCGCCGTGCGTAAGCACGAGGGAAGGAACCCGTTCCAGTATCCGAACTGATAAAATCAGGTAAGATAGAGGAATGAAAGTACGTCATTTAAGCCATTGTGTGTTTGTATGCGATTACCATGTTGTTTTGGTAACCAAATACAGAAAGGCAATATTTAACAAGGGAACTTTTGAGTATTTTCGAATCAAACTAAATGAGGTAAGGAAATGGTACCCAGTCTTGGAGATTAAAGAAGTGAATCATGGAGAGGATCATGTTCACCTGTTGCTATCTATTCCTCCCACCATGAGTGTTGGAAGAGTCATTCGAATAATCAAGAGTAATACAGGTAAGAAAATGCGAGATAAGTTCCCGTTTCTCAAGCAACTTGTCTATTGGGGATCAACAGGAATTTGGTCAGATGGATACTTTGTTTCAACAGTTGGATTAAATGAAGATATGATTAAAAGATATATCAGGTTGCAGCAAGATAAGGATACTGGACAAGTGCAGCTTGAAATAAGTTAATTCCCCGAGCGTAAGCTCGTGGGAAGTTTATTTTCTATTATAGTTTATATACTAATAGTTTGCATTTACTTTAATTTACTATGATTTTTTACATCTGTTTTATTAAATCAGTAAAGCCTTACTCATTTCATATCCTATAAATAGGAGATATACTCCAAGCAGAATTACTCCTTCACGGACAGAAATAAAGCGTTGAGATTTTGAAAAAAAATAAAATAATGCAAGACCAACAAATGTAAATAGAAAAGTGATAAAAAAATCGTTTACGGTAAGCACTTCGCCTTCGTTTATAAGAGTAAATATCCCAAAAAGAAGAGTATTAGTGGCAGCAGAGCCTAAATAATCACCAAAGGCAATGTCTTTTTTCCCAGAAAGAATCGAACGAATAGCAAGTGACAGTTCGGGTAGATTGGTGCCGATAGATAATAGAATCAGACTTATGTAATAGGTGGGAATATGAAGAATCTGAGAAAATATAATTGTTTTACTTACAATGTATTGACTTGAAAAAAAAACTAGTCCTACTCCTAGTCCAACCTTTGTGATATCAAAAAATGAATATGTTTTTATTTCCATAATCCTTGTGTTTTTTTGATCAAATATACCATGTTTTTTTTGGATAACATAAAACAGAATTATGTAGATAAATATTAAGAAAAGACCTTCTAAATTAGTAACCTTGTGATCAATCACTAAAATAGCAGGAGCAATTAAAACAAATAAAGTTAATAATATATGGGTATTACTTAAATCATGATTGATTCGAATGCCTTTACCTAAAATTGCCAATAGAGGAATGATAAATAAAAAAATGACAACGATTCCGCCAAGAAAGGTTCCGACAAATATTTCTGGGGTATGATCCGCCACTGCAGTGGCACTGATTGCAATTTCTGGAATAGAGGTAAGAATTCCCAAGAGGAAAAAAGACATAGCAAAAGAAGACAATTTTAATCGATGAGCAATCCTATCAACCGACTTAATGATAAGGCCTGCACCTAACCAGATCGCAAGAAAGGAAGTAAGATAAAGCAGTATGTGTATTATCATTCTATTATTATATATACATCTACTACAAAAATCACTAAATATGCATTTTTGTTAACTGCGTTTTAATTAAGTTTAATATCTATCTATGTAGAAGATTCTCATATCCTTTATTTCAATACATTAAAACCCCAACAGTTGATCAATAATTGGTTTATTGAATCCAATCACTACTTCATCATTGATCCATAGCTGAGGGACACCCATCTCCCCTGACTTTTCAACCATTGCACGAGCTTGATTGTGATCGCGAGATACATCGATATCTTCAAAAGACACTTTCTTGTCTTTTAAATATGCCTTAGCCATGTGGCAATATGGACATGTTGGGGTTGAAAATACTTTTACTGTTTTCATACAATTTTTTGATAATTATTAATAAGAGAACTGATAACTTTCTTTTGTTTCTTCAAGGATTCCATCCAAGTGGCTAGATATACTTTGCCTTCCTTAGTGATCGTATAGCTATATCGTTTCGGTCCTATCGTTCCCTTTATTGATTTTCGAGTGACATAATTCTTCTTTTGCATGCAGGATAGGCAACGATAGAGGTTTCCGATATTTACCTCACAGATACAATTTTCCTTTAAAGCTTTTTGTATTTCATACCCATAGCTAGATTTTTTCATGAGTAGGTATAAAATACCTGGTTCAAAGAAATTTTCAACAACTACTTGTGAGCAATTAGTTCTCATATATTATTTACTTGACTATATGTAAGTTTAATATAGTATACTAATATTGTCAAGTGAAATAAATTTACATCTGACTTGTATTATTAATATATTCATTCTCTTTTACCTATGATCAAATCAAATGAAGGTCTTATAGATAGGGTGGTCCGTGTTAGTGTTGGAGCAGTTGCGCTCGTTGCAGGTATGTTTTGGCTTGGGGGAACTCTTCAGATTGTCGCCTATATTGTTGGAGCACTTATGTCAATTACTGGATTTATGGGATTTTGTGGACTTTATGCACTACTGGGAATCCAAACATGTAGTCGGAGTGAAAAGCCATTGTCGGTCAAACAGCTATTTTTACTTATCGTTCTCTATGCAATCTTACTTATTGGTGGAGGAATTATAAGTAATACTATCACTAAGAAGAAGTTTTTAGAGGAGTATGGAAAAATGAATGGCTACTACAAACAAACACTTTTTCTCACCGGACAAAGCAAAAGAAATGAGGCAATTGCCAATTATGAATCATGGAAGGCTGCATTTGCCGAATTCAGTAGTAAATATAGTACATATAAACCATTCGTTTTTCGCAATGATAAAGAATTTCATAATGATCTCCTAAAGGTTTCAAATATACTTGAAGATACAAAACCAGGAGTTTACTCGGGAGATCTGCCAGTTACACATAAAAAACTAGAGGAAGTACGTCCCATTTTTCAGTCGTTATTTAAACGAAATGGATTCTCTCTCTTCGCACTCACTCTCACAGACTTTCATGATGTTATGGAAAAAAACATAGAAGCTGCTGATGCAAAAGATACTGAAAAAGTCATAAAAACATATGAGGAATCAAATAAACTTCTTATGCAAATAGAAGCTGAATCTCAAACAACAGACATCAAAGCAATACGAACTAACCTTGATGATCTATTACGTCTAGCAAAAGAAGGCAAGAAAAATGAGCTTTCTAAAAAGGCTGCAGAACTGAAAAGTAGTTTTGTTAAAGTTTATTTGCAAAAGGGATAAAACATTAAAAATATACTATACTAATACCATATGAAAAATATTATTTTTGGATTAATTGTTGCCACAATAATTGGAGGAGGAGTTTTCTATTATATTAATTCGACAAAAAAAGATGTTGAAATTACAACTTCATCTCTATCTACTCAATCTCTTGTTCCCCCAACAAGAATGGCAGATATAAATGGATATATTACAAGCATTCAAGGCAATGAAATAATAGTGGCAAATGAGATTGGAGCAAAAGAAATAACCGAAGAAGAACGTGCTCAAAGACAAAAAATGACACAAGAAGAAAGACAAGCACTTAAAGCACAAGAATCGATAAATCTTACAAAAGAAGCTGTCACGGTTATTATTCCTGTTGGAGTGCCAATTGTTAAAGGATCTGGAGCAGCTAACGGTACAAATATAAAAGCAGAAATGTCAGAACTCGTAAAGGGAATATATGTATCTCTATGGAAAACTGGAGGTGTAATTGAGTTTGTAAAATTAAAGGGAGCTTCTACTCAATAAATAATAATGAGAAAAAAAATTTTAGTATTGGCCATTGTGGGAACTCTTTTTGGAGTGGGACTATATTTTTATAATCAAAAAAATAGTTCATCACAAAAACAAGTCAAAACAATAATAGCAAAAAGAGGAAATTTAAAAATTGCATTCTCAATTGATGGTAAAACAGCTGTTGAAAGACGTGATCTTAAATTTACGGTAAGTGGCAAGGTAGCGCATATTGCAGTCAAGGAAGGACAAGAAGTTAAAAAATGGCAATATCTAATGGCGCTTGACACACAAGATGTCCAGAAAAACCTGGAAAAAAATTTAAAGGACTATTTAATAACACGAAATACATTTGATCAAACAGGGCAAGTAACCTACCCTGCAGGAGCATTAAATGACACAATGAAACGAGCTCTTGAGAATACTCAATATACACTCGATAAATCCGTGCTTGATGTTGAAATAAAAAATATAGCACTTAAAGAATCATACTTATACTCACCCATTGATGGCATTGTGTCTGCAATAAACATAAAAGATGGAGAAGCAACAAACACGCAAAATGGTGGAGTAGTAATAACAATTACAAAGCCTGGATCACTCACCTTTGAGTCATATGCAGAAGATGTAGATATATTAAAAATCAATAAGGATCAAAAAACTCTTGTAAAGATTGATGCAATTCAAAACATCACCTTTCCTTCAAAAGTAGAATTTATATCCAACCTTGCAATTGTTGACCAAAATGGATTATCAAGCTACAAGGTTCGAGCTTCTATTTCTGATCAAAAAGGCTATTCACTACTTGACGGAATGGCGGGAGAAATACAATTTATTACGAAAGAAAAAAATGGAATTATCATTATTCCTAATGGGGCAGTTTACAGAAAAAATAATATAAGTTACGCCACAAAACTTGAAGCAGGAGAAATGAAAGAAGTGAGGATAGAAACGGGATTTACAGATGGTAAAGAAGTAGAAGTTTCTACTGGTATTCATGTTGGCGATATTGTGATTATGCCATGACAAAAACCATACTCACGTTAAAAGACATTATCAAGTCTTATCAGATAAAAACAGACACATATCAAATACTAAAAGGTCTATCTGTTCAAATAGAGGAGGGAGACTTTGTGGCGATTATGGGACCATCGGGAAGTGGAAAATCAACCCTTCTCAATATTATCGGATGCCTTGATTCCCCAACCTCCGGGTCATATACACTCGAGGACAAAAATGTTTCTGGACTTTCGCAGCGTGAACTTGCAGTGATTCGAAATACATATATTGGATTTATTTTCCAAAATTTTAATCTAATTCCATCGCTTACTGTACTTGATAATGTACTACTTCCCTCTTTTTATCAAGGAAGTGAAGATCCAGAAAGAGCTCGCAATCTACTTGCAAAAATGGGCTTATCTGAACGTCTAGATTTTAAACCAAATGAGCTTTCTGGTGGCCAAAAACAACGAGTAGCAATTGCACGAGCATTAATGAATAATCCCTCATTCCTTTTGGCCGATGAACCAACAGGAGCTCTCGATAGTAAGACAGGAAGAGAGATTATGGAACTCATAGTTGAATTGAATAAAAAAGAAAAAAAGACGATTCTTATGGTGACACATGATTTATCAATTGCTCAACAAGCACATAAAATTATTCATTTAAGGGACGGTAAAATAACACATGAATAATATATTTGTAATAAAAAAATTAATTCTTCTTGCTTGGAATGCTTTGATTATGAATCCAATGAGATCCTTTCTTACCATGCTCGGTATTATTATTGGCTCACTCACAATTATTATTGTGGTTGCGCTTGGGGAAGGTGCAAAAAGAGATATTGCAAAACAATACTCAAATATGAGTGTTACCACAATTCTTATAAATGGTCCATCAACGGCGGAAGGAGAAAAATCCAGATTGAGCATAGAAGATGTTGAACCAATCAAACAACTCCCTTCTATTTCAAATGCAGTAGCCCAACTTTCTGGAAAAGTACAAATGTATTATGGAGGGGTATCTAGTAATCTTGCTGTTCTTGGAACAACGACTGATTTCCAACAACTAGCAAATTTGCAATTAATTAAAGGGAGATTTTTTACATCAGATGAGGATATTAATCATGATAAGGTTGCAGTAATTGGAGCAACTGTCGCAGAAGAGCTGTTCGGTGATAGATATGCCGATGTTGTAGGTAAGACTATTGTCGTTGGAAAAAAAGAGTTTGAAGTAATTGGCCTCTTAGAATATAAGGGTGGTTCAATTGGGCCTACCACTATTGATGATAGTATCTTCACTCCTTATTCTTCTGCATATCGATATATTCTTGGATTAAGTGGAAGGTTTAATTTAAATGCACAAGCTAATGATGTTGATTCATTACCTCAAGCGATTGATGAGATATCTCAAACTCTCCGAGAAACTCATAATTTAAAACCAGGAATGACAGATGATTTTCGTGTACGAGATATGGGTGCTACTGTGGCTTCTGCAATTAACTCCTCTCGCACTATGTCTATTCTCCTTACTTCCGTAGGCATCGTAGTACTTTTAGTAGGTGGAATAGGTATTATGAATATAATGTATGTGACGGTGACTGAAAGAACAAAAGAAATTGGAATTCGTAAAGCTATCGGGGCACAATCAGAATATATTTTATTTCAATTCCTATCTGAAGCATTTATATTAAGTCTTGTTGGATTTATCATTGGCTGCATTCTTTCATTTGGTGTATTTATATTACTAGAAAAATTTAATATCTCAGTACTTCTTGTTTGGTGGAGTTATCTCCTCTCTTTCTTTACTACTGTAAGTATTGGTATTTTTTTTGGATGGTACCCCGCCCAAAAGGCTGCAGGTTTAAACCCTATTGATGCTCTCAGATATGAATAATCAATTTTTTTCTACGATTAAAACTATTGCGATTGTCGGCATATCCGATAAGCCAAATAGACCAAGCTATGAGGTAGGTCTTTATCTTCAATCAAAGGGATTCCATATTATTCCTGTAAATCCGAATATTTCTAATTGGGAAGGTAAAAAATCATATCCCAACCTATCAGCAATTCCTAAAGAAATACAAATTGATGTGGTTGATATTTTTAGAAAATCAGAGGAAGTACTTCCTATTGTTAAAGAAGCAATTGATCACGGAGGTATAAAAGCTATTTGGATGCAAGAAGGAATATCAAATAATGAGGCCGAAATACTTGCTCGAAGTAATGGACTACAAGTTACATCAAACATGTGCTTGATGAAAGCACATAAATCACAATTATAAGTTCTATACTTACCTTATTATGAATTCATGTCCGCTTATGCCTAAACCAAATGAAGGAAAAATAGATCACACCATTCGTGTTGTTCTTGGAGTTATTCTATTGGGATTAGCTCTCTCCAGTTTCACTGGGGTAACTCAAATAGTAGCTGGCGTTATGGGAGCGATAGCTCTTGTAACTGGAGCTATAGGATTTTGTGGATTGTATAAAATCCTTGGAATCTCAACAGTGGATAAGAAGTAACTTAGCGATTCCACATCGTTCCGCGTCCTTGTCCACGTCCCTGTTTCATGTTGGGCCCAAGCGTTGATGGATTAGTATTATCAAAAACGCGGACTCCAAATGCGCTAAATATTGATCCACTCCATGTTCCAACTATTCGCACTGAATCGCCAATGTTTGGTTGGCCATAGGGAAAGTGAGTATTAGAGGTTAGACTAATGACAGTGTTTTTATTCTTTTCATCTTGAATAGTTATCGTGTTGGTGTTGACTTCGGTCACAATACCCGATACAGCATTTCCGTTATTCATCATACCCATGCGAAAAAATCGTCCTTCTTGTTGATATAGTTGTTGGCCGATTGGTTGTTTTATAGATATCCATCCTAAAATTATTGTACCGGCTAGTACAAAAAAAAGAATGGTAAAGAACGGTTTTTTGTATGAAAAATCAAATCTTCGAAATATGATGATTAGAAATACGAATAGAAAAATAAAAGCGAGTACAAAAATGTAGGGAAACGACTGGACAAAAGAGGACAGGCCATAGGTTCCATACCCACCAATAAGCAAATCGCTATTACTGTTTGTCCAATATAAAACAAAGCCGGTAATGGTAAAAAGCAGACCAAAGATTAATATCAAGCTACCATTTAGTCCTAATTTTTCAGCCCAAACTGAAAATTGTGACTTCATGGTTATCTCTCCTCTTTTTATCTTGTCTGAAATAGAATCAGCGATTGTTTTTTTCATAGCATATTTTTTTAACTTGTGATTTTCCTCTGTGTATTAAAACTCCAACATTTTGTACAGGAATACGTAAAATGTCACTTATTTCCTCATATGTTTTTTCTTCATAGTAGAAAAGAACGAGTGGTTCTTTATATTTTATACCCAATTGTTCTATACATCTTTTGAGCTTCTTTTTCATCTCTTCGTCATCTATTTTTTCCTCAATGTTGTCTCTACTTCCTATATCAAACCAATCTGGCATTGAAACAAACTTTTGTATAAAACTGCTTCCAATAACATTGACACTTTCATTATGGGCAATTCTATATATCCAACTTGAAAACTTTAAACTATTGTTAAAAGTTGGCAAGTTTTTGTAAGCCTTAAGAAAAACGTTTTGTAAAATATCTTCAACCTCATTTTGTCTATTGGTGATTGTTAAAATATATCTTTTTAGTTTCACCTCATAACGGGTAACAATATGATAAAACAACTCTTTTTGTCCCGAGATTATTTCACTTACCAAATCCTCGTCTGTTTTTTTATCAGTTAAACTCATATAATTAATACAAATTACAATGCTCTTTATTACAACAATACCTCCTCAATTGTATCAATTACACTTTGAGGAGGTAATTTGTTTTTTCATCTACGCATCCCCATTCCGAATCCACCTTGTCCACTGAAGGGAACATTTTTTCCACAATTTGCTTGACGTTGTTCCATAAAATCAAGTCGTTCCTGCATCTGTGCATTTGTTATTACTCCTTGGTCAACTAATGCCTGAAGACGAGTTTTTTGGAATGCTTCCATCTGGTCGTGCATCGAATTTAAATCGACACCTTTTTCAATTGCGATTTGATAGAAGGTTTTACCTTTATTCAATTCACTTTGAAGATCGGTTTCGCTCATTTTAAAAATCTTTGCTTTTTCAGTCAACATTTGTTGGCGGCCAATTCCTTGACCGTTTCCTCTTTTTGCTGTTGCTGCATAAGCTGTAGATTTATTTAAGCTAAAGTAAAGTACTCCAGCAATAACTAAAATTCCACTTATTGCGATTATTTTGTTCATGTATTTTTCACCTCCTTTCATATCTAGTAATACAAGAGGTGAGAAAAAATATTACAGAATATTGAATTTACTATACTAAATTTATGAGTAAAAGGTTCTAACGCCCTTCAATAGTCTGGACCCGCTTTTTAGAGCCTTCTGACAATCTACTTATTTTATCTCAAAACGGACGTTAGAACCCATGTTGATGTTTGTTGAATTATTGAATGGTTTCATGTAATATATGAATATGCGTTCATATAACTGTTGTACTGCTAATAAGTACGAATTTAACAAAATAGGCTCCCTTACTTCTCTTTTAAAGCTTATTAGTGTTGAGAGTAGATTGAAGATATTATGCATTCTCCAGCAAGGTAGTTACTGCGTATGTGAGATTGAAGAACATATAGACGAATCCCAAAGTCTCATCTCTCATCACCTTAAAGACCTGAAAGAAGCAGGACTCATTCAAGATAAAAAAAAAGGACAATTCGTCCATTATTGTTTAACAGAAAAAGGTAACTATATTATAAGTTCACTATTCAAGTTATGAAAATACAGGTTTTGGGAAGTGGATGTGCTACGTGTAAAAAGTTACATGAGATAGCTCAAAAAGCAGCAACAGAGATGGGAATAAAGGAAAACGTGGAATACATAACCGGATCAAAAGGAACCCAAGCGATTATTGAAATGGGTATTATGCAGTCTCCCGTTTTGGCTGTAAACGGCGAACCTGTTATGACAGGGTTTACTCCTGATATTGAAAAAATAAAGAAGGCAATTTCTACAGGAATACAAACAAAAGAGAAATCATCAAAATGTGGTTGCGGAGGTGGCTGTTGCTAAATATCTATGGATATTTTTAAGCCAATTCAACTATTAGCCGATTTTGTAACCTACCAGCTATTTTATATTATTCCTCATAGTTATTGGGGTGACACTATAAACTTTTTTATATATGACGTAATTAAAATTGGGCTCCTTCTTATCGTAATCAACTACTTCATGGCATTTGTCCGTTTCTACTTTCCGATGGAGAAAGTGCGGGATATCCTTACTAAACGAAGATGGTTTGGTTTGGACTACCTTTTTGCAGCTTTACTTGGTGTTGTGACACCTTTTTGCTCCTGTTCATCTATTCCTCTCTTTATTGGGTTTATCGGTGCAGGAATTCCGCTTGGAGTAACATTCGCATTTCTTATCAGCTCTCCCTTGATAAATGAGTCATCACTTTATCTGTTTCCTGCTATGTTCGGGATGAAAATAACCATTATCTATAATGTACTGGGTATTGTTATTTCTATGATTGGGGGTTTTATTATTCAAAAACTCGGAATGGAAAAATACATTAAACCTGAACTACTCAAATTCAAAACAAAAAAACAGGTTATGCAGGAAAATGGAGGGAGCTCATTACCGTTAAAAGAACTACTTGTCTATTTCTGGAACGATGGGACGAATATTGTAAAAAGTGTATTTCCCTATGTTGTTTTGGGAGTTGGAATCGGCGCTCTTATTCATGGATTTGTTCCCGCAAGTCTTGTTGAAAAGTATTTGGCAGTCAAAGCGTGGTGGACCATTCCACTTGCCACACTTCTTGGTGCTCCATTATATGCTAACTCAGTTAGCGTCATTCCTATTATGGAGGCATTAGTAAAGAAAGGAGTACCTATGGGAACAGCTCTATCTTTTATGACGGCTATTGTTACAGTTTCTATACCTGAATCAATGATTCTCAAGAAAGTGATGAAGTGGCAGTTGCTTGCTGCATTTTTTGCAGTGACCCTAATTGGAATTATGATAATGGGTTATGTGTTCAATACGATACTTTAGTAATTTACTATACTAAATTTGTGCTTTGAAGGTTCTGGCTTCCTTTAGAAGTTTGGACTTAAAACTTAATAATAATCCAAGTTATTTTAAGTATTTTTATTTCTTCTATTTTTTTTAAATATAATGCAGCCAAACGTCACTAATAGGATTGCAAAAACGAAAAGGATAATCCATACAGTATTATTTGTGGTATTATTACTGAACGGATTCTCATGTGAAATCCTCATCACTTCCTCTTTTACGCTTGGTATAGATAAATCTTGAGAAATTAACATAAAATAACTATAGCAGAAATATTTGAAGTATAATTGTGCTCTAAGAAAAAAGCGATTAAGACATAAGTTAGAATGTTCTAATGTTTTCCATCCGGCCTGGATCCAGAAAAAAAACACCCAACGCGGTGTCTTTTTTTGTGAATTTGGGAGGATGAGAAGTTTGCTCAGAAAGTTTCGAAGAAACTTTTCTGAGAATCCTCCCCTCTGGACTTAATAAATTTAGATTATCAGAACAATCTAAATCTAACAATAAATACTTCAGCATTTAGATCTTCTTGTTTCAGTATGTATGATAAAATTATTATATTATTCTCCCAAAATGGGCTACAACAGTAACTCCGCTTTCAAAAACTATCGCTCTAATAATTTTTATTACTTTTCCTATTATCAGTTTTATTTTAGGAACACAGTATCAATATGTAATTGACACAAATAATATATTAGAAACTACTACTCCTATTCCAACTATGGTATTAAAACCAACAAACATTCCAACGATTGAGCCAACTTCATCAATCATTTCTCCATTGCCAATTTCAGACAAAAATAAATTATATTTGGTAAAAAAAGTTAATAAAGAAAACGTAAATATCTATTTAATTTTACCTAGTGGCTCTGTAATTAAATACAAAAATGGTTTTGACGGTTATATGTCTGCAGAGGTTACAATAAATGGTCAAGAATACACTTTTTCTGTTCAAAGTGGAGGAAGGGGTGGACCGTGTCCAATGGCTGATGACACAACAAACTGTGGATATATCGATAAAAAAATTGAAACATTGAAAGGGACAACAATAGAGGCGGTAAGAATATGGAAAGATGATCCTCGAGGTATTTTTTTACTTGATCCGTGGGAAATAAATGTTGAAAACAAATATAATATAAACAGTATTCTTGTAACTAAAAATGGTGCAAATACCAGTTTTAATCAAGATGAAGTTGATTCTTGGTTAAAAGTTTTTGGTTCAATTAATATTGAAAAGTTTTAAAAATCTTAGAGTAAAAAGTTCTAATATCCTTTACTAATCTGGACTTAGAATAGGAAAAACACAAAATACTACTTTAGTCTTTCATAACAATATAAAAAAGTTCGAAATTGAGGTGGTATAATAATTATTATGGATATAGTACCTTCAAATTCAAGATATATTCCTCTTACCCAACAACCGGCATGTTGTGTCCCAACCTGTTTTCAAATGATTATGTATAAACACAGCATTCCCCTGAAACCAGCGGAAGAAATTGGATACCATCTTGGTTTAATAGTTCATCCGGATAGAAAAAAGTTATTTTATAATGTAAGAGCCTCATTAGAGAATCCTCCCGCAGGATATGGAACAAGAATTTATGATTCAGAATTCGAGCCAAATAATTTTTTTAGAAAACTGGGAATTCCGCTTGTGTTTGAAATGAAACTTATCAATCAATTTTCTGCTCCCTCAGAAATATTAGGATATCTTAAGAATGCCGAAGAAAAAAATAGGGATATATTACTATGTTTTAATCATGGAGTTTTAATTGATGATCCAACAAAAGATTGGGGACACGTCTGTGTTTTTGACAGAATAGTTGATAACAAAATAAGATTAATTGATCCGACACCCGATCAACCAAAATGGAGATTGGTTTCAGTAGAAAAGATGTTTGATGCAATGAAAAAACATGGGGAACAAAAATCCGCAGGTTTTTGGGAGATATCACTTCAAAAAAGTTAATTTACCATACTAAATTTATGCGTAGAAGGTTTTGAAATGGATTGTCTTTATACTCTAAATAACGTTAATATATGTCTATTTTACACATATATTAACTGTATATTGACAAATAACCGTTAATATGGTAGAATATAACCATGAGATTAACACGATTAGAACGGATATCAAAACTGTTTAGTCAATATCAAGCCAAATGCAAAGATAAAAAGTCACTCCTTTCTATGGTTGATGATGTGGAAATCGCTGAGCGCGTATATAACTCTAATGCAATAGAAAATTCTACTCTCTCACTTCCTGAAACTGAAAAGATTCTTCATCAACTTGAAATAAGCAGACATATTTCACTAAGAGAAGTTTTTGAAGCAAAAAATCTTGCACAAGTATACGGCTATATCAAGGAAACTGCACCTATCCAACCGCTCACTACTGATATGATCCTACTTCTTCATAAAATGCTTATAACAAATATCCGAGATGATGTTGCAGGGAGATTTCGTAAGGATAATGAGATGGTTCGGGTAGGAAATCATATTGGATTACCACCTGAATTTATCGAGGTGCGAATTCAAGAATTATTGATTAATTATCATTCTGAGATAAAAACTCCCTTTATTCATAGAATCGCAGAGTTACATACTGAGTTTGAAAGTATACATCCATTTATTGACGGAAATGGGAGAATTGGAAGAGTAATAAATAATTACCTTTTGATCCGAGAAGGTTTCCCTCCGATTATTGTCCGTAATAAAGAAAAAGAGTTATATTATGTTGCTCTTCGTTCATTTGATGATTCTCATAATTCAAAACCAATGATTCGCATCGTAGAACTTGCAGTTCTTGAGTCGCTTCATAAGCGTCTTTCTTATCTCGATGGACTTGAAATTATTCCTCTTTCAGAATATGTTAATGATAAAAAAAGTTCATTCCCTGCCCTTTTGAATGCTGCACGTAGACAAACAATTCCAGCCTTTCGAGAAAAAGGAGTATGGAAAATTGGAAAGAAAAAATCCTAGTGCATTCTTTACCTTAATCGATTTTCGTGAAAAGATTTGGATGTTCTCCTGTAGTTTGGACTTATTTTTTATAATATAATCAAGTATGTTCCCTAAAGGAGGCTTTGTAATTGTTTTTGTTATCTCTTGTTTTTCTTTGATATTTCTACCTTTCTCTACATTTGCTAACAGCGTTCCAGACCGGAGCCATTCCTATTTAAGTGTGAGTTCTTCTGTTCCTGCAGATGGACAAACAACAGCTATCATCACCATAACTCTTAAAGACAGTTCGGGCAATCCAGTTGTTGGTAATTCAGTTACGCTTGAGGATTCCAGCAATAGTGGAGTCACAATAACGACAATATCGGGTACAACCGATGGAAGCGGTCATGCTCTTTTTTCAATAAAATCAACAAAAAGTCAGACTGACAGGTCTCCGGTATACTGGACATAGTTTTCTAAGAATTTAAGTTAAAAATTATCTTTTAAAAACTATGGCAGGCATATCAAAAGAGGTTAAGGATGAGATTTTAAGTAAAGTTAAATCAG
>Ga0172368_10004348_pt1 | contig 16436 bp, 6 predicted proteins | sample Lak11m_FD_114540 | JGI IMG/M metagenome (GOLD analysis project Ga0172368, IMG submission 114540) | Freshwater microbial communities from Kabuno Bay, South-Kivu, Congo - kab_022012_11m | ecosystem: Environmental > Aquatic > Freshwater > Lake | place: Democratic Republic of the Congo: South-Kivu...
CTGGATGTGCTGCCTCCAACTGCGACTCCCACTCCCACGCCGGTCTTCATCCCCACTTCCACCCTGCCCCCATCCAGGGCGATCACAGCTACCCCGCAGGCATTTGAGCCGCACAACAATTTCTCCATGGCATCTACTGACCTGTGCGCCAGCTGCCACCGTGGTCACTCGGCCAGGTCAATGTCGCTGCGCAGCAATACGGGTGAGGAACAGGTATGTTTCTCCTGCCACACCAGCGGCGGGACCGGCACGAATGTTCAGCCGGCTTTCACTGGCATGACCAACACTAACACCAGCTTCTTCTCGCACCCTGTTGGCAAAACGGTCAATATTCACAACCCCGAGGAGAGCGTTGGTGGTTATTTCGGCGGCGCCAACCGTCATGTCGAGTGCGAGGATTGCCACCAGCCCCACAGCAGTTCACGGACAGCACTCGGCTCGACCAACCCGGCTCCCATGATCCAGCAGGAAATGTATAACTCCACCGGCGTGGATCCCACCTGGACCGTAGCCGGTCCTGCCAATGCATTCACCTGGCTGCCAAAGGCCGAACGCGAATACCAGGTTTGTTTCAAATGTCATTCATCCTATGCATCAACCCTGCCCACCTATTCGCCGGATGGTTTCGGTTGGGATAATGCCTCGAGAACATACCGGGTCATCCCAAATGGTTTGCCAAAACTGGGCAATACCACCAATGGACAGGTTCCAGACAGTCGCGATCTGGCAAAGGAATTCAATTCGTACCAGGTCAGCTTCCATCCCGTGGCTGCGCTTGGCCGCAACCGCCAGATGCCAGCTGGTAGCTTCACCACCGGTTGGTCGCAGGATTCGATCGTATCCTGTGGCGACTGCCATCAAAATAACAACCCTGCCTCGGGTGCGGATGGCCCGCACGGCTCATCGTTGCTACATATCCTGGATGGCAGCTCCAACTACATCACCACCAGTGATCCGGGTGAACAGAACCCGATCCATAACCCCGGCGAGTTGTGCTTCAAATGTCACCAGTACAATACCTATGCTGCCGAGATCAATCCCTCTTCCACCACTCACTTCAGGGATGGGACCAATAACCTGCATGTCTTCCACAGTTTTGCGGCTTGCTATACCTGCCATGATACTCACGGCAGCGAACAGGACCATCTGATCAACTTCGATACAACTGAGGTCGGGACTTTCAACAGCCAGTTAGCCTGGCAGTTCAACGCCGTCACCAATACAGGCAGTTGTGATATTGCCTGTCATGGTGCGGACCATGGCTCGGCCTTGCAATATAACCCGTAGTAGTGAGGCCGATCCACCATCAAATAATTTTGGAACACCGTCCAACATCATCGTATTCACCTGGTGTTGGACGGTGTCTTGATATGGTGTATTTCGAGCCGGCTTAGTCCAGGCAAGCTTGAATTGACGCAGGTAATTTTTGAGTTGTAGATATCCCTTAAGTCACAACGACATTTGCCAGAGGCGAGCCACCAGGCACAACTCCCGGTCTCGAAGAGGTAAACAAACTAAATGAAAACGGCATTGTTAAAATTATTATCCGGCTGTGTCATCACCGCTATTCTTCTATGCACTATGCCATACCAATCAGCCATGGCAGCCGAAGGCGGTGTGGATACCACATTCAATAACACGGGCAGCGGTCCGGATGGGGCAGTGTATGTGATCGTCCGGCAAGCGGATGGCAAAATATTGCTGGGTGGTAATTTCACTTCATATAATGGAGATGCGAATGCCCCCGACCGTATCCTGCGTTTGAATGCAGATGGTTCGCTGGATATGACTTTCAACTATGGTACAGGCGCGCGTGGCGCCAATGATGAAATCTGGGCAATCGCTATCCAGTCTGATGACAAGATCCTGATTGGTGGTTACTTTACAGCTTATAACGGGAATGCTACCCTGCCAAAATATTTGATCCGTTTGAATGCCGATGGGTCGCTTGATACAACCTTTAACAATGCCGGCTCTGGGCCGAATTCCGCCGTACTTTCCCTGGCAATGCAGCCCGCAGATAATTACATCCTGGTCGGTGGCAACTTCATAACCTATAACGGCCTGCAGGCTCCCGACCGCATTATGCGCCTGAACACCACTGGCGCACTGGACCCTGCCTTTAATGCAGGCGCTGGCACGCGCGGGGCAAATGGTTCGGTCGAAACCATCCTGGTCCAACCGGATGGTTTGATCGTGATTGGTGGTGGTTTTAATTCATACAACGGTCCAAGCAATATTCGCCATCACATACTGCGCTTAAATCCGGATGGTTCGTTGGATCCAACCTTTACTGGCAGCGGGACGGAATCTCTGGCCGATGTGCGCGCGCTTGTACGTCAGCCGGATGGCAGGATTGTGGTGGCAGGTTATTTCACAACCTATAACACAGCCAGCGTCCCAAATGGCCTGATGAGAATTAATGGGGATGGCAGCCTGGATGGCACTTTTAACCCGGGCGGCAGCGGGCCGTTTGTGAGCGGCTATCATGTCGTCAACAGCCTCGTCTTGCAAACCGATGGCAGGATCGTGTTGGGTGGGTATTTTACATCCTATAACGGCGATGAAGTTGCCCCTGATCATATTATCCGCGTGAATTCTGATGGTTCCCTGGACAACACGTTTAATTACGGCGCTGGCCGAGGCGCAAACGGGGAAGTCTTTTCACTGGCGCTTCAGCCTGATGGCAAGGTTTTGGTTGCAGGATCCTTTACCGGCTATAATGACGGCAGCCCGGCAGCGGGCAGCACCCTGCGTTTGGCAAACGTGATCAATTTTGACCCGGTCGCCACCGATGAACCGAGTAAGATTGTCTCCAGCCTGCCTTCGACCGGTTTTACGCCGGGGTTGATCACTGTGCTCCCTTACCAGCCGTTGGAAAAAGCCTACACTTCGTATGATGAGTTAAAGCTCGAGATCCCAGTAATAAAAGTTAACATCACGATTGTCGGAGTTCCTCTTGCTGATAGAGGCTGGGATGTGTCGTGGCTTGGAACCAATGCCGGCTGGCTCAACGGCAGCGCATTCCCAACCCGGAGCGGTAACAGTGTTATCACCGGGCATGTGTGGGATGCCAGCGATCGACCGGGTCCGTTTGTAAAACTCAAAACCCTCAAATATGGCGACCAGGTGCGTATACGTGCTTGGGGCCAGGTTTACACGTACGAAGTACGCCTGAATAATCTGGTTTCCCCGAATAACCCTGCTGTTGCATTAAAACACGAAGATCTCGCCTGGGTCACGTTGTTGACTTGCGAGGATTACACTATCTTTTGGAACACTTACACATTTCGTCGCATGGTTCGCGCTGTGCTTGTAAACGTATCAATGGAAAATTAACCTTTTTTGTTGATTGCAAATGATACAACTTTTGCAATAGGAAAAAATGTACATCTGATGTTGGTCTTCCCTGGAACGGTGGGAGAACGACTGTTCCAGCGCATTCTCCTTGGGAGGAGACAAAATATTGGAGGCTGCCGGGCCGGCGGTCTCCAATATTTTAGGTGTGTTAGAATCATGGCTTTCGCGCAATCCCTGGAGGAAAAATTTTGGACCGGATCAATAAATACTGTGATGGCTTGATCGAATCAGCCTGGCTTTTGGCGCTGATCGTCACGCCATTGTTTTTTATTTCCGATTTGTTTCGTTCATTTGAGGCCCCCAAGATTTTCATATTCCGGTCCATCGTATTTTTTGCGCTGGCTGCCTGGCTAATAAAAGGGATCGCACACATACAACCAGGGGTGCGCATTCGACACCGAATAAATTTTTCCAGGCAATTTCACGACCTGCCCATCCTTTATCCGGTCCTCGGGCTCCTGCTGGTTTACTTGATATCAACAGTTTTTTCAATCTCCCCTCGCACAAGTTTAATGGGCTCCTATATTCGCCTCGAAGGGGCGCTTACATTAATAACTTACCTGATATTGTTTGTGATCATGATATTCAATCTGCGCACTCGCCAACAGGTCGAGCGCCTGGTGGCAGTCCTGGCGTTGGTGTGCATGGGGGTTGACCAATACGCAATCCTGCAGCATTTTCATCTGGATCCGTTCTACTGGCCGGATGTCGAAAAAACATCACGAGTAATATCCACCATTGGGCAGCCTATTTTTACAGCGGTTTTCCTGGTCATGGCGTTTTTTGTTTTACTTTCCCGCTCAATTCTGGCCATCCAGGATTTCCTGATAAAACGAGTATTCCGAATAGGAAATTTTATCCTTGCGTTGGTTTACATTCTGATATCGATTTTGAATCTTGTGTCGATCTGGTTCACTGTCAGCCGTGGTCCGTTGCTGGGATTGTTGGGTGGCATTGCCTGTTTCCTGTTGTTGCTGTTGTTATTCTGGCAACTGCGGCGGGTGTTGCATGTACTTCTGGCAGTTGGAGCGCTGATGCTTTCCCTGCTGTTTGTTATCAATATTCCTTCAGGCCCTCTCGCCAGTCTGCGGGATGCGCCTGTGATTGGCCCCCTGGGGCATCTTCTTGATACCGAAACAGGCACTGGTCAGACACGTGTGCTTATCTGGCAGGGAATGGCGCGATTGAATGCTGCGCATGATCCCTTACCTTACCCGGACCAGACTACCGACCGTTGGAACCCGGTTCGATGGCTGGTGGGATACGGACCGGATACGATCGGGCTGGCATATGAAGGTTTCTATAATCCTCAATTGTATATTCTTGAGGCTTCGGATGCAATTTATGACCGTTCTCACAACAGGTTATGGGATGTGATCGGTTTTTCTGGTCTTCTGGGATTCCTGGCTGAATATGGACTGTTTTTAGGGCTTTTTTATTACGCATTGCACTGGCTGGGCCTGGCAAATTCTATTTTTGAGCGCAACCTGTATTGGATACTGGCACTGGCAGGAGGTCTATCTGGCCTGATCATGGCTTTCGTGATCTCAAGACCAGAGTATATTGGCCCTTTTGCGCATCTCGGAATGATGGCAGGCCTGATTGGAGTTTTGGTTTACCGCGTGATCCGGCCCGTCCAAGGGTTGCAATCCCGCCTGTCATCCTGGCATGCCATCACACTGATCGGTTTGCTTTCCGCCTTGCTTTCACATTATATTGAGTTGTCGACCGGCATTTCCACGTTCACTTCGCGCATGTTGTTTTGTATAATGGCTGCTCTCTTGCTGGTGATCGGCAAAATGATGGTAAGGGATCAGGTTTCAGAAACGAAAAATGATGGTGTTCCTGATCCGGTTCAAAACGGCCTGCGCCAGGTCGCAATAAACTCCAGTATCCTGGGACTTATTATCGTAACGCTCGGATCAAGATTCCTGGTGGATTATCGCGCCGGTCCCGGTCCAGTTGCAACCCTGATCGATGCTCTCACTTCGATTTCATTTCCCACTGTTCATACATCTTATGGGATCCTGGTTATTTTGGTTGTCATCCTGGTGGTAGGATCGCTGCTATTGCAATTGGAAGGGGATGTCAGATATGGGCATGGCCTGAATTGGAAATATGGACTTGCCACAGCAGGGATTGCGTTGATCTTCTCAGCCCTGGTGTTACTGTTACGCTCGGAACAGCTTGTCAGGTTGAATACGGTTCTTTCTTCGGGCAATGTTCCTGCGCTTATTTCCGGGATGAATTGGTTAACTTGGGTCGTATATATTTTTTTGTTTATTTTCTTTTTATTTATTACCTTTTTGCTGTCGATTTCCTGGCGTGAGCCGGTGCACAAGATGATGATTACCCCTCTGGCAGGTATTGCCATGGTTGCCTGTGCTGTTCTGGCACTTATATCCGTGGTGGGATTGAACTTGCGCCCACAGCAGGCCGATATCCTGTATTCTGCGATTTTTGCGAGAACAAAATCCGGCGATCATGCCACCGCAACAAAAATGTATGAACAGCTGCTGGCATTAAAACCGGAAGAACCGATTTACCAGCTATTTGCCGGCAAATTGTACGGCGATATGATTAAATCCACGGTCAGCGAGAATGAAAAGGAACAATATTTTCAGTCCGGTCTGGAGCATATAACCAGAGCCTATGAACTTGAACCGTTAGCGGCCTCGAATGAAATTGTCCTGGCACATTATTACCAGCAGGGTGGTGGTATAACCTCCGATTCGTCCAAGAGGAACGTTCGTTACTTGATGGCAAATACGTATTACGCCGCAGCGCTCAAGATCAAACCGAGTCGCTACGATTACTGGCTGGATTGGGCTAATCTTTGCGCGTTGAGGGGCGATATTCAGTGTGCTACTGATAGGATCAACTCTGCCTTGGCGGTCAACAGCAGCGCGGAGCAAATTTACCAGTTCATTGGCGATTTATTCAGCCTGTATGCCAAAAGCCTGGCAGATCAAAAGGCTCGTTTTGAAGCCTATGACAGGGCTTTGAAAGGGTACCAGACCCAGGCGGATCTTATCACCAGCAAAGGCGGTAATCCCGCGGTTGCATATTTTGGGATGGGTGGTGTCTACGCGGGTTTGGAGCAGTACGAGCAAGCCCGCACAGCTTATCTGCAGGCTGCGCAACTGGGGAGCGATCAGAACCAGTGGTTGGTGTATAAGAGCATCGCAAGTATGTCTGCCCTGTTAAAGGACACAGCCATGCAGCGCGAATACCTGCAAAAAGCGCTTGAACTTGCCCCTCAGGATCAGAAGATCGAATTAAAGAGTGAACTTGATAAACTGGCGCCCTGATGCTGCCCTTCCAACCCGTTGATATCTTTTGAATTAATAAAAATACTGGAGGTCCCATGCGCACGCCACCAGTATTTTGTTTTTACTTGTGGAATTTTACCCCACGACTTTGAAAAACAACTCCACCGCTCTGGGTTCAAAGTGCCTGCCGGCTCCGTCGCGGATGTGCTGGAGCGCGTCTTCTGAGTTGATGGCCTTGCGGTAAGGCCGGTCGGATGTGAGCGCGTCCCACACATCTGCCAGCATAAACAGGCGTGCCGCCAGTGGGATCTCTTCGCCTTTCAACCCGCGTGGGTAGCCGGATCCATCCCATTTCTCGTGATGGCAGTAAGGAATATCGAGCGCCGGCAGCAGGTATTCGATCACCGAAAGCCACTCGTAAGCGTAGACCGGGTGCATCTTCATCACTTCCCATTCGGCCACGCTCAATGGCTCGGGTTTGAGCAGGATGGAATCCGGTATGCCCAGCTTGCCAACATCGTGCAGCAGGCTGCCGCGACGAATGTGCACCAGTGACTCATCGCTCAACCCGGCTGCCTGTGCCAGACGCAAGGTCAATTCTGTCACGCGCTGGGTGTGCCCTTCGGTTTCCTTGTCGCGCAGATCGAGCGCGCGTGACCAGCCTTCGATGGTCTTATCGTAAGCAGCCAACACTTCTTCGTGCAGGGATTCCATTTCCTGCCGTTGTTCGGTCAGCATGCGGTAACGGTTCAGCCTGGTCATATTTTGAATACGCACCTGCAGCTCAAAAATATCATAAGGTTTTGAGATGAAGTCATCAGCCCCGGCCTTCAGTCCGGTCATACGCGATTCACGGTCATCCAGCGCAGTGACCAGCAGGATGGGCACTTCGGCCAGGGCGGGCATCTGGCGGATTTTCTTGCAGGTCTCGAACCCGTTCATCCCAGGCATCATTACGTCCAGCAGGATGATATCCGGACGGATCTTTGCAGCCATCGTGATGCCTTCTTCGCCGTTCTCGGCAAAAAAAAGTTCGTAATTTTCGGAAGAAAGCAGCGCTTCAACTGTGATCCTGGCGATCGCTTCATCGTCCACCACAAGTATCATGGGTGCATTTATCATAAATCTGCCTCCGGGGATATCAACCAACAATTCATGCTGCTAACTGTGCCAGCCTATCATATCAATCTTTGAATGTTTTCCACCAATTTTCCCAATTCCAGTGGTTTGCTCAGGTAATCATTAGCCCCGGCTGCCAGGCACCTTTCACGATCGGCTGGCATTGCCAGCGCAGTGATGGCGATTATTGGGGTTGCTGCCAGGCTGGTATCCGGGTGTGCGCGTATACGCCGGATGGCTTCCAGCCCGTCCATCTCCGGCATCTGGATGTCAACCAGCATTAAGTCTGGATGGGTCCGTTCCGCCATTGTCAATAATTCGATCCCATCGCGCGCTTTTTCAACGTTGAATTTACGCGATTTGAGAAAATCTGCCAGCATTTGCAGATTTTCTTCGTTATCATCAGCCACCAGCAATGTTTGTCCATCCTTATTGGAGTCCGGGGTTTGAGCAAGACTGGTGCTGGCGATTCCGCCGAAGGCCCGCTCAATTTCGCTGCGTAAATCGTCCTGTGAAAATGGCTTTACCAGGTAACCTGCTGCTCCCAGTTCCAATGCCTTGGGGCGACTCTCTTCTACTGACATCATGATCACCGGTATGGTACGTGTGCGCGGGTCGGATTTCAATTCAACCAGCGCATCCAGCCCGGAACGTTCTTTCAAGTTCATCTCCACCAGGATCAAATCAGGGTGTGTCAGGGCTGCGTATTCAGAGATCAATTCTGCATGGGTCCTTACCTTGTTTTCAATTCCCAGGTTGCGTAAATAGCGGGTGATCGAATCACTATCAACCACCTGGTGATCTATTGTCAGAGTTCGCAATCCATCCAGGCTGGTTACTTGTTTTAATGTGGGTTGGATTATGTTGACATCCCACGGCAGGGTCAGCGTAAAGCGGCTGCCCTGGCCAAATATACTCTCAACTTGCAGGCTGCCGTTATGTAATTCGGCCATTCGCTGTACCAGTGACAAGCCCAGCCCGGTGCCCGCGTATTGGCGTGATAGGCTGCTGTCCAGTTGCATGAAGGGATGGAATAAGCGGGGCAGATCTTCCTGCTTGATGCCAATACCCTTATCCCAAATGGTGATCGCCACCTTACCTTCAACCTGGTCGTGCTGGTCGGCGCCCCGTGCCAGGTCCGGGACTGTTTCGCTGGATCCGGGACTACCTCGCACTTCCAGGCCCAACTCCCCGCCGTCATTTGTGAATTTGACTGCATTGGACAACAGGTTTACCAGCATTTGTTTCATGCGGCGCTTATCGACCCGTACCACGATATCGGCAGGTTGAATTGAAAAAGCCACTTTTTGGTGTTTTTGCTGCGCCATTCCTTTTGTAAGCTGCAAGCTGGCCTGGCATATTTCATTCAGTAAGCAGGGCTCGATCAGCATATCAAACCGGCCGGCTTCTATCTTTGACAGGTCAAGAATGTCGTTGATCAATTCCAGCAGGTGGCGCCCGCTGTTTTCGATATTTTTAACCGTCCTGAGTTGTTTTTCGCTCAAATCTCCGTATGTGCGCAGTTGCAATGCTTCAGAAAGTCCCAGGATCCCTGTTAACGGTGTGCGCAGTTCGTGACTCATGCTTGCCAGGAATTCATCCTTCAGGCGCGCTGCTTTTTCAAGCGCATGGTTTGCCGCGCTCAACTCATCCCTGTTTTGGCGCAAGCGCGCCTCGCTTTCGCGCAGGGCCTGCTCGGACTGCTTGCGAAGGCGGATATCCAGCAAAGTAGAGCGGCTGTGTTTGAATTTTCCGTTTTCATCAAAAATGGCGGTTGCATTAACAAGCTGGGTCAGAACTGATCCATCCTTGCGGATGAATTCCATTTCAAGATCCTTGATGATTCCGCTTTTTTTGAAGATTTCAAAATGGTGCTGAAATTTGGCAAGTGTTTCAGGTGTCATGAAGTCGGTCACCTGCCGGCCAATGACTTCTTCCTTGCTGTACCCCAACCATCCAAGCTGCGTTTTATTGATGTGCACAATTTTTCCGCTCGAATCCACCGAATGATAACCGCAAGGGGCATTATCATACAGATCCTGAACTTCAAAAGTGCGTTCGCGTACGCGCTGTTCCAGTTCGGCGTGCGCCTCGATCAGTTGCTGCTCAGCCCGTTTGCGTTCGGCCAGTTCCTGTTGGCTGAGCGTGTACAACCGGGCATTCTGAAAGGCTATGGCAGCCTGGTTGGACATGGTAGCCAGCAGGCGCTCATCCTGCTCATTAAAGGCGTCCTCTTCTTCACTCTCCACTGCGATCACGCCGATTATTTCCTCACCGCTGCGGATCGGCATGTACAGACCGGATTGGATCCCGGTGTATGTTTCAATATAACTCGGATGATCCTTTACTATCGGGCAGCGTATCGCCTGTTTATGTTCAAGCGCCCATCCACTCAGTCCCTGCCCGGGCCGGCTGATCAATTGGTTCAATCGGGTGATCTGTACTTTCAGCTCTTCATCGCTTGAGGTTGGGTCCTTTAATGCCAGCAGTTCCATCCTGCCGGTCTCAGGGTGGTAAAGGCGGACAGCCGCGTGATGCCAATCCAGTTTTTTGTTCAAGATCTCAATCAATTTTTGGCCGATCTGGGTAGGTTCCAGCAGCCTGTTGATTGCCAGGCTGTTTTCAAAAAGCACATCCAATTCCGAAAGCTGCCTGCGCAGCTTATTTTCATTCTTCTTTTCCTGGGTGATATCCCTGGAGATGGAACCTACCAGATGTCCACTGGCGTTGGAGATGACGAATGCCAGGGTTTGGACCACGCGCCTCTGCCCGTTTGCATGCACTATTTCATTTTCGAAAAGCCGGTTATAAAAGGGCGATTGGCCGGAAGAAATTGCCATCTGGTAAGCGCTGCGCATTTGATCATAAGATTGTCCGGTTCTATTTTCCAATGGGCTGAGTTGGAACAGGACATCCCATATTTTTTTGCCGATGGCAGCCTCGCGCGCCAGGGCAGTGATCTGTTCCTGCCCGCTGTTCCAAACGATGATGGTTCCATCTTCATCGGTCAGGATGATCCCATCTGCCGTTTGTTCGATCACGCTGCGGAACTTTTCCTCGCTTTCACTCAGTTCCAGCGCTATTCTTTTCCGCTCTTCAATTTCTCTTTGAGCTGTTTCGTACAGTGTCGCATTCTCCAGCGCGATCGATACCTGTCCTATGAGCGCATCCAGGAATGTAGATTGTTGTTCAAAATCTCGATCGGTCTCGGATGCCAGGCCCAGTACCCCGATGATCTCAGTATCCCTGCGGATGGGGATGGCTGCAAAAGAGCATGATCCGGACTGCCCTGGTACCTCGCCCCCGCAGCGATCATCCCGAGATATGTCGTTACTGAACAGGTTTCGATCCTGTTGCAGTGCCAGTTTGCACAGGCATTCCCCCAACCTGTGCAGAGCTACTGCATCAAAGTGGGTTCTGGCTTCATCCGGTTTGGCTGAGCTCAGAACCAACTCATTGCCATTGCGGGAAAAATACAAAGCTGCATCTGGTTGGACGATCTTTATGATTTCATCCACGGCTGTGCCGATGACTTCGCTGACCGATAGGGAGCGGTTGACTTTCTTTACCACCTCGTTCAACCCGCTCAATTCCAGCATGCTTTGCTTTAACTGCGCTTCGGCCTTGCTGGCTTCGGTAATATCCCTGATGTTCAAAACTATGCCATTGATGGCAGGTTCTGCCAGTAAATTGGTGCCAAGGGCATCAATCACCCTCCATTCGCCCGTTTTATGGCGGGTGCGCACAGTCATGCTGGCTGCTGCTGTGCCCGGGTTCCGGCTGCGGCTGGCCAGCGATGTCTTTGCCTGCGGCACATCATCCGGGTGCAGCCAGTTTAGAAAACTCTGCCCGGTTATCTCTTGTGGAGTAAAACCGGTAACTGTTTCTACCGCCGGGCTGGCAAATTGAACAATACCGTTGGCATCGATCACCAGGATCAAATCGGCAGCCTTTTCGATCAAGCCCTTGAAGCGCTGCTCGCTCTCACTGAGCTTTTTTTCCACCTGTTTGCGTTCGCTGATATCACGGGTTACGCTGATGATGTGTTGCACATTTTGCAGGGAAAAAAGTTTCGCAGACAGACTGCCATTAAATAAGCTGCCGTCTTTGCGCTGGAAAAGGGCTTCGAAGTTTTCGCAAACGCCTTTTCCATTCAGCAGTCCGACAACCATCTGCCAATCTGCTGGATCGTGCCATAAGTTGATTTCCAGGCCTGATTTTCCGGTGACATCGGCTCGCTTGAAGCCGGTCATGGCGAAAAAACCATCATTGACGTTGGTGATCAAGCCGTCCGCCAGGCGTGTGATCATGACTGCATCCGGGCTGATATTGAAGATCAGTTCCTGGCTTTCCTTCGCTTCGATATTTTCTGCATTTAATCGCTGACTGACCAGCATGATGAACCCGAATGTCATTGGGGCGCCGATGATGAGCATGGTCAGGTAAGTGATGGTTTGCAAATATGAATCAGTTAATAATCCCTCAATCTGAAGACTGGTAAAGGGTGCCAGTGTGCGCAGCAGATAAAATACCCCGCTGGCGATGAAAACAAGTGAAAGAAAATTAACCGAGGCGTTAATCGAATCGGTTTTATGTGCCTGTAAAGTCCAGGCTATCAGGAATGAGATGATCGCAATGACAATTGAGAAATTGATCCATCGCACCGTGATATTTTCACTGATGTATGTAAAATAATAAGCGATCAGGATGGCAGTAATTGATAACGGGATAAGTAATCCCCTTCTTTCCCGTTGTCCGAGGAAACGCGCCAGACCCACGTAAAACAGCCCTAGACCTGAAATAAATAGGGCATTATTGCCGAATATACCAATCCGCCCGAGGGCTGGATCATTACGCAGGATATTGAATGCAAAAGCCAGAGACCATGCTATGCTGCCAAGCATCCACCAACCGGGTCCCTTGTATAATTTATTCGCGATGTACTGGGTGAACAATGCGATGATTTGCAGCAGGTTCATGATCCCCAGGACAATGGCGAGCGTCTGATTATCAATTCTCATGAATACCTTTTAGCTGCTGCCTGGCTTTTATGAAAACCGTTCTTATTCTTGTGCAAATGAGCCCAACTTCCAAGGATATTCTGCAGCCTTGATCCGCTTGGGCTCAAATTGAGACCTTTTTCCAGGGCTTGCCCGTTTGTTAAATTATTCCCGGTGCATGTTTTCTGATCTTTCTATTATACGTCTTTACTCCGCGTGTTTACTCCCTGGCAGTGATGGATGTACTTTACAAAATTATCATTTCTTATCTTCTTTTCCATTTCATTCTGATTGATGGGATGGCGAAATTATGTTTACTTGCAGATGGCCGTCCTGTTTTGCCATTCAGGTGAAATAAATCAGGTTTTACCTGCATCAACAATCCTGGGGTGCACCCGAACAATGCTTAGTCAGAATGCAGTGTAAAATAAGGTATATTTATTATGATCACCTGATAAGCGTATTCTATTATGACATCCTACAGCGATCCCCCAGGCAATTTTAACGACCCGGCCCTGTATATTAACCGCGAGCTAAGCCTGCTTGAATTTCAACGGCGCGTATTGGAAGAAGCCTTTGACGATAAGAACCCGCTGCTCGAACGTCTCAAGTTCCTGGCCATTTTCGGTTCCAACATGGATGAGTTTTTCATGGTTCGGGTCTCGGGCATTCGCCGGCAGGTGGAGGCGCGCATCATGGATCTCACCGCCGATGGCATGACCTCGCCGGAAATTCTGGCAGCCATCCGCAAATCAGCCCTGGATCTGTATGGCAGTGCCTTGCAATGCCTGCACCGCAAAATCCTGCCAAAGCTGGATAAAACCGGTATCCACATCCTTGATTATGCCAGGTTGAGCAAATCCCAGCAGGAACGGATCAACGATTCTTTCAAGGAAGTCATTTACCCGGTCCTTACCCCGCTGGCTTTTGATCCGGGACATCCCTTTCCGCACATCTCCAACCTGAGCCTGAATTTCGCCATTGTCATCCGCGATCCCAAAGGTCGTGAAAAATTTGCCCGTTTGAAAATACCCGATACGCTGCCGCGCCTGCTTCCGGTCAAGCGCTCATCCGGCAGTGTGCGCAAGGATGGCACCTACCCCAACCATCACTATTTTGTCTGGCTTGAGCAGGTCATCGAGCAGAACCTGGCCTCACTCTTCCCTGGCATGCAGGTCATTGCCGCATACCCATTCCGCATCATCCGCGATGCTGATATCGAAATCCAGGAACTTGAAGCCGACGACTTGCTCGAAAATATGCAGCTCAGCATCCGGCGCCGAAAATTTGGCTCGGTGGTTCATGTGGCGATATACGAAAATATGCCGCAGGATATCCGTGATTTACTGGTTGAAAACCTCGAGGTGCGCCATTCCGATCTGTATACCCTTACAAGTCCGCTTGGTTTGAGCAGCCTGTGGCAGTTATATAACCAGGTGGAACGCCACGACCTCAAGTTTTCATCGTACAAACCGCGCATCCAGCGCGCTTTTACCAGTCTTACCTCAAGCTCAGACATCTTTGAAACCATCCGCCAGGGCAACATTCTTATCCATCATCCTTATGATTCCTTCAACCCTGTTGTCGATTTTTTGAACGCGGCGGCCCGCGACCCGCAGGTACTGGCCATCAAGCAGACCCTTTATCGTGTCGGGCAGAATTCGCCCGTGGTGGACGCCCTTTTGGATGCCAGCGAGCGCGGCAAACAGGTGGCTGTTCTGGTGGAATTGAAAGCCCGTTTTGACGAAGAGAGCAACATTGGATGGGCGCGCATGCTCGAGCAGGCCGGCGTTCACGTGGTATATGGCCTGGTCGGGCTTAAAACACACAGCAAGATTGCCATGGTTGTGCGTCAGGAAGGCGAGGGCATCCGCCGTTATGTGCACCTGGCAACCGGCAATTACAATGTAAATACAGCCCGCATCTATGAGGATATGGGTATTTTTACCTGTGATGAAGCTATCGGCGCTGATACTTCCGACCTGTTCAATTACCTGACGGGATACTCGCTCAAACAGGATTACCAAAAATTGCTGGTGGCCCCGGTCAACCTGCGCCAGCGCCTGGAGGTTCTCATCCGGCGCGAGATGGAACACAGCCTGGCAGGGCGTAAAGCCCGCCTGATTTTAAAGGTTAATTCGCTGGTAGACCCCGGAATGATCAGCCTGCTTTATGAAGCTTCCCAGGCTGGTGTGCGCATAGACTTGTTGGTGCGCGGCATGGCCTGCATCCGGGTTGGCATCAAGGGTGTCAGTGAAAATATCACTGTCACCAGCATTGTCGGCCGTTATCTCGAACACAGCCGTCTGTTTTATTTTTTGAACGGCGGAAATGATGAGATCTATCTTGGTTCAGCCGATCTTATGCAACGCAATCTCGATCACCGCGTTGAAGTGGTTTTCCCGCTTGAAAAGCCGGAGCATATCCGCTACCTGCGCGACCAGGTTCTGGAGAAATACCTGCGCGACAATTTACGCGCGCGCTTGATGCAGCCGGATGGCAAATACAAACGCATCCGTTCCAGCTCGGATCATGATCAGATCGATGTGCAGGAATGGTTGATGGCGAAAGGCGGTAAATAAACTGATCCTGGATGTTTTGGTGGTCGGGTCGCTCAATGCAGACCTGGTTGTGCGCGTGGCACGCTTTCCCAGCCCTGGTGAAACCATCAGCGGTGGCGACCTGCTCACCATCCCGGGTGGCAAGGGTGCCAACCAGGCTGTGGCTGCCGCCAGACTGGGCGCTGCCACGGCCATGCTTGGGCGGGTGGGGAATGACCGGCTGGGGGAAATGCTGCTGGAAAACCTGCAGCGCAGTTCTGTCGACCTGAGCCGGGTCAGGGTCAGTCCAGGTGCCAGCGGCACGGCTGTGATCATTGTAGATGAACGCGGCCAAAACAGTATTGTGCTATCGCCTGGGTCCAACGGCCTGTTGACCGCAGCGGATGTGCGCAGTTTGAGCCCCGGTCTGGGTGGCGCGAAGTTCGTGTTGCTGCAACTGGAGATCCCGCTTGAAACGGTCATCGTTGCAGCCCACACCGCCCGGCAGGATGGCATGCAGGTCATCCTTAACCCCGCGCCGGCCCGAGCGCTGCCCCAGGAACTGCTGGCTGCCATCGATTACATCGTTCCAAATGAAACAGAACTCAGCCTGCTGACCGGTCTGCCGGTTGACGATCTGCCTTCAGCCGAGCTTGCTGCGCGCGCTTTACTGACCAAAGGGGACTTTAAGGTGGTTGTCACCCTGGGCGCAAAAGGCGCGCTGTATGTCGATGCTGGAGGGTCTTTTCATGTTCCGGCTTTTCCCGTTTATGTAACGGATACCACTGCTGCCGGGGACGCCTTCATCGCCGGTCTGGCGGCCTCGCTTGCCCGTGAACGACCGCTGCGCGAGAGCATCCGTTTTGCCTGTGCTTGCGGCGCGCTGGCTGTCACAAAGTTTGGCGCCCAACCTTCCCTGCCTTTTGCGGCTGATGTGCAAAAATTTCTGGCTCAATAAGCGATCCGCTTATTCACATTCACTCATAGTTTTCAAGACCTTCCGTCAATACCCGATTTATGCCGTTTAAGTGACTCAAATCTACAAGAACTTTCAACTTTTATTGGCTGATCCCTGACCCGGTAAAACACCCATTCCATTTGCAAGGATATCTATGACTGTCAAGCGCATCCTGATCGATACGGAC
>Ga0172368_10004349_pt1 | contig 16435 bp, 8 predicted proteins | sample Lak11m_FD_114540 | JGI IMG/M metagenome (GOLD analysis project Ga0172368, IMG submission 114540) | Freshwater microbial communities from Kabuno Bay, South-Kivu, Congo - kab_022012_11m | ecosystem: Environmental > Aquatic > Freshwater > Lake | place: Democratic Republic of the Congo: South-Kivu...
CACCTCGCACTTGCCGCGGTGGCACCAGGCACTCGCGCAGTCGCTGCCCTGGACGCAGCGGCGATTGTCCACGCACGCGGCGCATGCTCCGCCGCAGTCCACGTCCGTTTCCGTGCCGTCCAGCGTGCCGTCCGTGCAGGTGTCCACGATGCAAATCCCGCTCGAACACAGACCCGAGGCGCAATCGGCGGACACGCCGCAATGTTTCTCGAGGGCGCACTTGTCGCACGCTCCGCCGCAGTCGGTGTCGGTCTCGAGGCCATTGCGCACCGTGTCGTCGCAGGCCGGGGCGATGCATCGTGCCGAATCCGTGCTGCCGTCGCTCCCGCACACGCCGCTCGCGCAATCCGACGCGACCAGACAGAGCAATCCGTCGCCGCAGTCTCCGCAGGCCGACCCGCCGCAATCGGCGTCCGTCTCCAATCCGTTGTGAACCGAGTCATGACAAGTGGGCACGGCACACCGGTGCGTGCCGGCCGCACAGACGCCGCTCCTGCAGTCGCGGGGCAGCGCGCACGGACCGCCGTCCGTACACCCGTCGCAGTGTTCGCCGCCGCAATCGACGCCGGTTTCTCCCTGATTCCGGGTCAGATCGACGCACGTGGGAGCTTGGCAGAGTCCCTGCGCGCACACGCCGCTGACGCAGTCGGTGCCTCGCACGCAGTGGCGCGCGGCGGCGCAGGCCGTGCAGACGGTGCCGCCGCAGTCGATGTCCGTCTCGAGTCCGTTCGCGACCAGGTCGTCGCACCGCGGCGCGGCGCAGGCTTTGCCGTCGGCGCCCTGCGTGCACACGCCGCTGGCGCAGTCGGTCGCGAGCGAGCAGTTGCGTCCCGCGGCGCAAGCGGCGCAGGTGCCGCCGCCGCAGTCGACGTCGGTCTCGACGCCGTTGCGCACGCGATCCGTGCATTTCGGAGCTTGGCATATTCCGGTCTGCGCCGCGACGCGGCAGACCTTGCTGGTGCAGTCGGTCGCAACGCGGCAGGACTTGCCGTCCGTGCACCGATCCGTGCAAACGCCTCCGCAGTCGATGTCGCCCTCTTGCGCGTTGCGCACCGTGTCGTCGCAGGTCGCGGCGGCGCAGACGCCCTCGGTCGCGCCGTCTTCCAAGGGGCACACGCTGCTGGCGCAATCGGCGGCCAAGGTGCATCGCACGCCCGTGTCGCAGCGAAGGCAGGCTCCCGCCCCTCCGCAGTCGGACCCCGATTCCGCCCCGTTCTGCCTCAGATCCGTACACGAGGGGGTTGCGCACGTGCCGGCGAAGCAGTCGCGGCTGCGGCAGTCGGCGCCGGTGTTGCAGACGAGGCCGTCCGCGCAGCCGCCGCATCCGGCGGCGCTGCCGCAGTCCACGTCGGTTTCGACGCCGTTCTTCAGGCCGTCCGCACACAACGGCTGCGCGCACACGTTCGAGCGGCACACGCCGCTGGTGCAGTCTTCTCCACGTCCGCACGGTGCTCCGGGCGCGCACGCCGGGCAGCTTCCTCCGCAGTCGCTGTCGGTTTCGTCGCCGTTGCGCACGTGGTCGTCGCACGCGGGAGCGGCACAGTGCGAATTCGCGGAGCAGATTCCGCTCGAACAGTCGCCCGCGACGCGGCACGCGCGCGGCGCCTCGCATCGGGCACACCCGCCGCCGCAGTCGATGTCGCTCTCCTCCGGGTCCAGAATGCCGTTGACGCACGGGGGCAGCACGCATACCAGCGTCCGGCAAAGCATGGTGAGGCAATCCGTGTCGGCACGGCAGATTGCGCCGGCGGCGCAGCGGTTGCATGTGCCGCCGCAGTCCTTGTCGCTTTCGCTTCCATTGAGCACCTGGTCGGTGCAACTCGGCGTCGCGCACACGCCCGCGGTGCAGATGGACGACGTGCAGTCGCGCTCGGAGCGGCATCCCAGGCCGACGGTGCAGCGATCGCACGAGCCGCCGCAGTCCTTGTCGGACTCGTCGCCGTTGCGCACGTTGTCGCTGCAGCTTGCGAACGAGCACTTTCCGGACGCGCAGATGCCGCTGGCGCAGTCACCGGGGCCGCCGCAAATCCTGTCGCCGTCGCAGGGCGTACACGATCCGCCGCAGTCGATGTCGCTTTCCGAGCCGTTGCGCAGGCCGTCGGAGCACGTCGGCCGCGCGCATTTCCCGTCGACGCAGCTTTGGCTGACGCAATCGGCCGATTGACGGCAGGTTCTGTCGGCTCCGCAGGGAATGCACGGCCCGCCGCAGTCCAGATCGCTCTCGGCCGCGTCCGTGACGCTGTTGTGACAGTCGCCCGGCCGGCACCGGCCTTCCTCGCAAAGGCCGCTGGCGCAGTCGCCGGCTATTGCGCACCGGGACCCTGCCACGCAGGGGGCGCAGGAGCCTCCGCAGTCGATTTCAAGCTCGTCGCCGTCGAGTGCGTGGTCCGTGCAGTAGTCCGGCAGGCAACGCCCGGAATAGCATCCACCGCTCGCGCAATCGGCGTCGCGCGAGCATCGCTTCGACGAGGTGCAGGGGGCGCATGCGCCGCCGCAGTCCACATCGGTTTCCTGCGGTGTCTGCCGCACGCCGTCGTGGCAGAGCGTGCATCCGCTCGGGTCGACGTTGCCTGCCCCTTCGACCTGCATCGGGCAGCGGTCGTCGGGGTCGCGCACGCCGTCGCCGTCGGAGTCCGCGCGTGCGGGATCGGTTCCGGCCGCGATTTCCTCGAGATCGGGAATGCCGTCGCCGTCCGTGTCCACGCGGAACACGTAGGGATCCGAGGCCGCGCCTTCGCTGAAGACAACGAGCGTGCCGTCCGAGGCGCCGTCGGGCACGACGAAGTCGAGCTGCGTCTTGGAGATGGCCCGCGCATCCGCCTCGCGAAGACCGAAATTCACCTTGTTTCCCGACGCCGAGGTCGAGAAGAACCGTCCGAACACCTGCACCGTCTGGCCGGGCGTCGCGGACTCGGGGACGACCTTCACCACGACCGGACGCCGATCCTGCGCGAGGATGATCGCGGTCACCGCGCCCTCGAGCTGCTCCTTGCTCGGCCCTGCGCCCGTCATGCGCACGTCCACGAGACCGCCCGCGGACGCCGGCAGCCATGATGCCTCGACCTGCGCCGAGCCCGTCCCTCCGGCCTGGCCAAGCACCTTGCCTGCGCCGTCGAGCACCCGCAGCCAAACGGTCCAGCCGTCCGGACCTTTCATGCGCAGCGGGAGCGGATCGTGCTGCAACAGAAGCAGATCGCCGGCGCGCGCCTGTGCATCCGCGTCCACAGGCACGGTCGCGCGGAACAATCCCGTCGCGTCCGCAGGCCAGAGCGCGGAGGCCGCGGGAGCAAGCTCGAGGGTCACGACTCCCGCGGACGCAAGCTCCTTCGCGAAGTCGGAAGGCACGACGGTGCCTGCGAATCCTAGGCTCACGATGACTGGAATGGCGCTGCGCCGTGCGTTCGAACCGGTTAGCTCGCCCAAGGCGACGCGCAGGGCGGCTTCGATCGACACGGCTCCCTCGGGCTCCAGGGTCGCGAAAGTCGCGGCGGCCTCGCGCCATGCAGTCGGAGCGCTGCCGAGGACCGTGGCCAGGCGCGGTTCCGCGCCCGCCAGCATCACCGCGAGCGAAGGAGGAGCCCTCTGGGCCTGCGCCGCTGCCTCGGCCTGCGCGACGAGAATCTCCACGATTCCCGCCGCGAGACGCGCCTGGGCCGCGACCTCGGAGTGCCTGTAGTCGCGCGAGTGGTGTACAAGAAGCACCACGTCGTGCGCGCCCGCAGACACGACGGCGCCGGGGGCCATGCCTTGGAGCAGGAGCGCCGGCACCGGGGGCGCGGGCTGTTTCTCCTCCTCGCACGAACAACCGGCAAACACCGCAGAAATCAGCAGAATCCGCAGGGAACGCATCGCGTCACCCCTTCCGTCGTCCAAGGTCTACGGCTCCGCAATCGGCCGGGTCCGGTATCGCAGGTACACGACCAGGTCCTCGACGATCGGCCGCCGCGCCTCGGGCAGCCCTTCGCCCGCCAGCCACGTGTTCACGGTCTCGCCTTCGTTGACGCGCAGCGGCAGCGTGAGCAGGTAGTACGGTGCCGCCAGGCTCCGATCGCGCGCGAACGTGCGCCAGCACGGCGTTTCCGGAATCGGCTCGCCCGCGGCCTCGGGCTGGTTGACGCACGCCGGAAGCTCGGCGGAACGCGTCACGAACGTCGGAGGCGAAATGAGCTGCCCCGACATGCTTTCCGGCGCGTAGCCCACCACCTGCGTCGTGATGGGATATTGCACCGTTGGAATAGTCCCGGGCTCGCCGGTCACGGTCGTCGGGTGGCACTCGCGCAACTGGTCGATGTGGCCGCGCACGATTTCGTAATGCACGGCCCGCGCCGGGTCGGAGAGGTTGCGGCCGACGACGTTCACCGCGAGCGTCCCGCGCTCGTCGCCCTCGATGATGTGGTTGCACTGCGTGGGGGTTAGCAGCCACCGGCCGGTGCCGGTGTTGTCCTGCATGTTCAGCCCGACGGTGAAGGGGATTTCGATCTGATCCACGGGCCAGACGCCGCGGATGCGCCGGCGCAGGTACGGCGGCGCCGTGATGATGTTGTGGAACTGCTGCCCCTTGGTGACGACGCTGCCCGTCGAGGGATCCATCACGTCGCGCAGATTCGGGAACAGCTCGTCCCGCAGGGAGACCCGCAGCGTCGCGAGGTTGTTGAACGCGTCGCAGTCGATGCCTTCGCGTCCGCAGTAGGTGCGCTCGCGGTCCTGCAGATCGTCGAGAACCGCCTGCACGTCCTCCAGCGTCACGGCCTGGAACACGGCGTTTTCGAGCTGCCGGCGCGCGGCGGGCGTGAGGTTGTAGCGGTGCGCGAAAGCCCCGACGGTGCGGTAGGTCGCGTCGAGGATGCGGCGGAAGGTCTTCTCCGACTCGCGCACGAGGTAGTTGCCCACGAGCACGCTGCCGGTCTCGCGCCCGACCAGCCGGTCGACGACGAAAGTGACCTGGTCGTCGAGTCCCGCCGCGGCGAGCTTCGCGTTGTGCTTCGCCTCCTGGATGCGCACCTCCACGTCCCAGAGCGCCTGGAGGTTCGTCAGGTAGGCGTCCACGTGGTCGCCGACGCCGTTCATCATTCCTTTCAACTCCAGCTTGGCGTCGGCCCGCTCGATGGCGTACTCGAACTCCGCGTCGGCGAGGTCGAGCACCGACACGAGCTGCGCAGCCAGCCCGTCCTGGAGAATGTTGACAGCGCCCTTGACGGTGTCCTTGGCGACCGCCGCCACCGCCCCGGCGGCGTCGCCCGCGCAGGTGGTTCCGGCGGCGACTCCGGCGATGACCAGGCAGCCGGGCAGCTTCTCCAGCATGTCCATCTGGATGTCGTCGAAGGACTTCGCCGAGTTTTCCCAGCCGTTGAAGACGGTCTCGAGAACCCACCGGACGATGTGCAGCACCCGCTCGGCGACGTGCTGCTCCTCGACCTGGTTGCGGTGCGTCATGAAGTCCTGGAGCTGGGTGACCAGCCCGTTGAAGCCGTTGGCGATGCTCTTGCGCTTCCTCTCCAGCATGGACCGCTCGCGCAGCAGCGCTCCCATCTCCCCGCCGACGCACGCGCGCAACTGACCTCGGACCGAGAGGTACTCGAAGCCGCTCCGCCACGGGCACCCGATCTCGCTGTCGCCATCCGTGACCCCGCTGCGGAACTCCGCCTCGGCCTGGGTACACAGATCCGAGTCGCCCGCGCTCACGTCGAGTCCGCCCAGCTCGCTGTGCGTGTTCCACAGGTGGTCGTCGCAGGTCATGGTCGTGTTCGCCAGCAGGGTGGTCGCGATACTCGCGGCCGTGCCGTTGCGGTTCGTGAGCAAGGCGAGCAGCGCCGCGCACGAGGCCGGCTGCTCGGCACCGCACAGGCCCTCCAGCGTGTCCTGGTAGGCGCCCACCTCGTCCGAAAGCGTCGCTTCCAACGCATCAACGTCGCGCAAGGATGCCTGGAGATTCGCCACGGCCTGGTCGATCTGGGTGCGGGCCCGCGCCATGAGCCCGCCCGAGCCGTCCTGCCCCACGAGGAACGCGAGGTAGTTGTGCCAGTTCTCGCGCGTCGGGTCGCTGTTCTCGAAGAACACGCGATCCGGGCTGATTCCGAGGGGATTCCGCGAGGCGTGGAGCTGCAGCAGCAGCTTCTCCAGCTTCTCGAAGATCGGCGACGCCGCGCCCGCGTAGGCGAAGCCCGGCCCCTGCCACTGGCGCTGCAGTGCCATCAGGTACACCTGCAGCAGGTAGTCCTGCTGCGCCAGGTGCTCGCCCAGAAGCTGGTCGTCCGTGCCCGTGTTCGCGAAGATGCGCCGACGCAGGTCCACGAGCTGCGCCCGCGTCTCCAGCCGATCCGCGACCAGCACCTGCATCTGCTTGAGCCACGTGTTGCCGATGCTCTCGAAATAGGACATAGGCCACTGGAACAGGACCGACGCCGCCGGGGCTCCCGCGATCAGGTCGAGCAGCTCGTCGTACATGGCGTAGGCGGTGCGCAGCTTCTCCGCCTTGAAGGACAGCGCCTGCCCCTGCGTGAAGGGATTGAGACGGTTGCGGTACAGCGCGAAGAACGCGTCGGACACGTCGCGGTCGGCCTGGAACTTCACAGCCTGCGAGAGCTCCTGGTGGAAGCGGTTGTGCTCGTGCAGCGTGCGCAGCGCCGCGGGCACGTCGGCCGACGGGTCGCACGGCCCGGTCGGCATGACGGCGGAGCAGAAGATGGGGTACTGGCCGGTGCGCGCGTTGCCGAGGTCGCTCACCGTCACGAGCGGCGCGAGCACGGCGCGGCGGCTCAGCGCAAGGCCGCAGCGGAGCTGTCTCTCGTTGACGCACGCAGGTTCCGAGGTGGTGCCGGGCACGGCGCCGGGCGGCTGTCCGGTCTCCGGATCGCACAGCACGATGCGGCCCGCGAGGTAGTCGTACAGCGTGAGCATGCTGCTGGAGCGCGCGTCGGTTCCGAGTCCGTTCAGCGCGTCCTGCACGAGGTCGCCGAAGCGCACGACCGACCCGAAAACACGCTGCGTTGAGAACGAGCTCAGGTAGGCGGAATAGGACTGCGCGGTCGCGAACTTCGTGGTCGCCGCGCTGCCGCCCGTCGCCCCGCCGCACCAGGTCGCGATGTCGGCCTGGACCTGCGTCATCACGTCGCGGGGCGGCGGGAAGTCCACCGCGCCCGCGTTCGCGTCCAGCAGCGGCGCGGCGAGCACGAGGTCCGTCTCGTCGGACTGCTTCTGCGCGACCAGGAACGTGCCGTCGAGCGTGAGGTCCGCGCCAGGATGCAGTCCGGTGAGCTTCTCGCGGTAGACGCCGGAGAAGCGCCGCGTCGTGCCGTCGTAGCCTCCCGCGAACTGAATGATGCGCCGCACCGAGCGCCCGAACGGGTTCGTCACCCGCATCTCGTCGGGTTCCTGGTCGTTGCACGCGCCGGTCTCTCCGCGGCAGAAGTCCGCGTCCAGCCCGACGACGCCGATGAGGCGCATGGTGCCGAGTTGCGGCGAGTAGATGCCCTTCAGAGGAATCTCGTTCTGCGCGGGCGTGCGCGCCGCGGGCCACGCGAAGGGCAGCGACTCGTTGCCGTGCAGATAGGCGTTCACCGGGAAGCCCGACGTGAGGTCCGTGATGTCGCGGCTCTCGGACGCGAGCCCCTCGGCGTTGAGCAGCGCGTTCCAGGTGGTCGTCCCGGGCTGCACCTTGAGCCGCATCGTGAGCGGGAAGCCCTCGGAGCCCCCGAGCGCGTTGTCGGCGTGGTCCATGAAGACGGAGAACCCGCCGACGTACTCTCCGGACGGAGTACTCTTGACGTAGGATACCTTGAAGCGGTCCTGGCCTCCGTTGTCGTAGATGACATCGACGTACCCGTAGTACGCGCCGGGCGTGAGCCGCGCGGCCGCGCCGGTGTTGAGCCGCACGCGCATGGCCGGCCGCCCGGTCGCGAACACGGTGCCGAACGGCGACAGCGGCGTGATGAACTCCTCGGTGTCGTCGATCAGGCAGTCGGCGCGCTCGGCCAGGGACCAGTCCTCGGGAGACTTCTTGCACTTCGGGTCGTCCTTGAAACCGTAGGTCACCTCGACGCGGTAGCCGAAGCCGACCGAGGGGTTGTCGAGCACCTCGCGCTTCGTCGTGAGGTCCATGACGAGGATGCGCGTGGAGGTTTCGTACTCGATGTCCGTGAGCGTCACGTTGGTGCTCGCGAACAGGATCGAATAGTTCTTCGGGTCGAAGGTGAAGCCGGACGCGGAAGCGGGCGAGGGACGTACGCGGCAACGGCCGTTTGCGGTGCAGAACCAGGCGCTGTCGGGACAGTCGAGGCTGCGCGAACACGTCGGCGCGCACGTGCCGAGGAAGCAGTACGCGCCGCGCGGGCAGTCGCGGTCGGCCGTACACATGGAGCCCGTCAGGTCGGCGTTCTGGCACCGGCCGCGCTCGCGATCGCAGGCCTTCAGGCGCCCCGCGCACGTGCGGTCCAGCGCGCCGATGCCCGCCTCGCGGCTCGCCACGGTGCCGCAGTCGCGCGTGCAGAAAGCGCGCTCGGGGTCGCAGTAGAGGCCGCGCCCGCAGTCCTGGTCCGTGCGGCAGAAGACGAGGTCGTCGGCAGGGCAGGTGCCTACCCGGGGATCGCACACCGGCTGCGCGAAGTACGACTGCACGCACAGGTCCAGGTCGAAGATGTCGAAGTCGGCGTCGCTGTCCTGGTCGAGCAGGCGGTTGAGGTTCGCCTCCAGCGAGCACTGGTTCGTGCCGCCCAGCACCGGCGCGAGCCCGCTGAGGAAGTGGGCGACGCACTGGTCGAGCAGGTTCAAATCCACCCTGAATTTGGAGGGTTTGCAGTACCAGGCACCGTCGCCGGGCGAGGCGGTACAGGTCTCGCCCGGGGCGCACGCGCCGCGGTCGGGCCGCGAGGGATCGTCGGCGTCCGCGCAGGGGATTTCACACCGGCGGCTGGTCGCGTCGTTGCGGACCTGCTGCACGCAGCGGGTCGCCCACGCGCGGAAGGCGCAGTCGTCCTGCGAGGTGCAGGGCGTGCCCGCTCCGCCGGAGGCGACGCAGGTGTTCGTCTCGGCCGGGGTCTGGGCGGCGGCGGCGATGGGCAGCAGCCACAACGCCGTAGCGCACCGTAGGGCGGGGGCTTGTCCCCCGCCGCGGTGCGGTCGCCGGAACACCGGCGGGGGACAAGCCCCCGCCCTACGGCTCAATCCGCTGGAGTGCGCAATCGTTTCCCGCCTCATGGCGCCACCTCCATGCGCTCCAGCGCGAGCGTGCTCTCGTCCGGAACGTGAATCGAGGGAGCGAACTGCGAGCCGTCGTAGTCGATGGACGCGTGCGCGGCGCCCGACGCGACGGGACGGAACCGCAGACATGCGAGCGGACCGGTGTCGAGACGGTCGACATTCCCCGACGAGAACACCACGACGCGCAGCCGTCCCGACGCGCCCTGCTGCACGATGACCTGCTTGCCCGCGCGAGTCGCGGCGTCCAGTGCCAGCGATGATGCGAACGCGAGGTCGGCGCTCGTCTGTACGGCGATTTCCGCCATGCGCGGGCCTTCCGCACCCGCGCGGCGCGTGAAGTCGACGCGGTACGCGAGTTCGCCGGCCGCCGGCGGGCACCCGAGCCAGTCGGGCGGGGCGGATTGCATCCCCTCCGGCGCCGACGGCTCGCCGAACGGGGCTCCGGCGGGCGGCGGGTTCTGGCACGCCGCCGCAAGGCAGGCCGCGACCAGAATCGTCCGCTGCGCGCGAACGTACGATAACGGTGCAAGATGGCGGGAGCGCATCTGAGCCTCCTCGGACTCTGAGAACTACAGCTTCATGATGAACGCGAGCATGTAGTACCTAGGTCGGTTGTCGAAGGGCTCGAAGTTGCCGTCCAAGGGGATGTTGTGCCTGTGCCCCGCGCTCTGGCCGGCGGTCCTGAACCAGTGCTCGTGATCGACGTTCGAGTCGAAGGTCCGGGCTATCAGCTTGCCGCCACGGTCCGAATCGCCTTCCGGATACGACCCGTTCCAGCCGCCGGAGTTGTCGACGTTGAAGCCGTGGCTGTGCCACTGGTTGCGGTTCATCGCCCCGGTCCAGCCGTCGTGCGTGTGGTTGTTGCTCTCCCAGTCGGTGATGCCGTAGTGGCTGTGCCGCGGCATCTGGCCTATGGTGAGCGTGACGAAGTTGGATCCTCCCGTCTCGCCCGGGTCCCTGTCGTTGATCAGGCCGAGGATGAACCGGTCCTGCAGGTTCGGCGTGCCGTTCTGGCCGTCGCACAGCGCCCAGCCCGCCGGGATGCTGGCTCGAGTGCCACTCCACATGAGGATGGCGCCGCGGGGCACGAAGGCGTTGGTGACCCCGCCCACGGTGAGGCTGCCGGCGTTGACGTTGCCGCTCACCGCCAGCGCGGCCGCGCTTGCGTTTCCGGCCACGTTCAGGCCGCCCTGCACGAGCGTGTCGCCCTCGACCCGGGTCCCTCCCGCGAAGTCTCCGTCCTTGTTCACGACCAGCGTGTCGCCGGTGTCGTGGACAAGTGCACGCCCGCCGTCGCCCGCGGACTCCGACCGGAACGCGAGGCCCTGGCCGATCGAGAGCCCTCCCGTGACGGCCGCCGCACCGCCGACGGCGAGATCGTTGCCGACCGAAAAGTCCGCCGAAACGCCTCCGATGTTCACTTCCCCTGGGATCTGGAACTCGCCGTTCACCCGCAGCCTTCCGTCCACGACAATGTCGGTGACCGTCACGACGCCGCTGAAGTTGGACGCGCCGGTCACGGCCACGCCGCCCGGGTTCACGTTCAGCGCGTCGGTGACGGTCGCCGTTCCATTCAATGTCGCCGGCCCGTTCACGACGAGGCCCTGCGGCCCCGCGGCCGGCCGGTCCACCTTCAGTTGGCCGCGCACCGTCGTGTTGCCGTTCACCTCCGACGAGCCGGTCACGTGTACGCCGCCAGAGAGCACGTCGAGCCGCCCGGTGGTCTGGGTCGTCTGCGACGCCAGCACGAGGCGCGACAGCGGCACGGGCCGATCCGTCGCGGGATCGCGAGCGCAGATGTTCAGCGTCGGGTCGGTCTCGCGCAGCGGCGTCCACTGCAGGAAGCCGCCGTCCTTGTAGGTGCGGAACTGGTCGTCGGTGTAGAGCGCCGGCGCGCTCGCGGGCGTCTCGAAGTCGAAGTAGCCGTAGCCCAGCTCCTTCGAAAGGAACAGGTCGCGATCGGCGGTGGCGCGGTGCGCGTAGTTGGCTTGGCCGGCGATGTCGCTCTGGTACGCCTGGCGGCACTGGGCGGCAAAAGTACTCTTGATGGAATATGGCGTGGTGCCCAGCTCGATGGGCCGCAGGCAGTTCTCGGGTCCTCCGATGCAGAGCTGGAAGAACAGGTCGGCGTTCTCGGCGATGACCTGGTCCAGCTCGCAGCTCATGTTGCGGCCGATTTCGAGGTTGACGACGCTGGCGGCGACGCGCACGTCGCGGAACTCCTCGCGGCACAGCGTCTCGTCGCCGCGCTTGAGGTTGACGATGACGCGGCCGAAGACTCCCTCGCCTATGGGCAGCTTGGCCTGCGAGACGCGGGCCTGGAACTTGAAGGTGCGCGGCACGGGCTGGAGCCCGACGTCGCGCATCTGGAAGCCGCAGGGGAAGTCCGCGGCGCCGTCGCAGGCCACCGCGGTCTGCGCGGGGGCCGGGCGCGGCCAGAAGACGAGTGCCGCCAGGGCGACGGCCGGGAACAGAGCGAGAGTCCGCATGACCTTCCTCCAGGAGCCGCCCGCGCTCGCGCGGCTCGGCCGAGACCGGTATTGAGAGTTCGTGTCCGAGGGACGCAATGTGCCGTCGGGGGCGTCCGAAAGAGCGGCTCTCCCCCCCGGCCCCCCTCTCGTTTCGCTCCGCTCGTTCCTCGCTCCGCGAAACGCGAGGGGGGAGATCGCTGTGCCGAATTCGGCCGCATCGGCACTGCGATCTCCCCCCTCGCGTTTCGGACGCTCTTGTTCTTGTCCGAAACGAGAGGGGGGTCGGGGGGGAGAGCCTTGCCGCGCCCGCCCCCATGCCGCCGCGGAAGCCGCGCGAGCTCGCGTCGAAGGCGCCGTCGAGCGTGACCGTGCCCGAGGCGAAGAAAGCCACGATGCCCGGGAAGCCGGTCGTCGCGGCCATCGTGAACGACGGCGTCGCGGACCGCGGCGTCGAGGCCATCGGCGTCAACATCTCCGGCGGCCGCGTCGACGGCGAGGCGACGACGATCGTGTGCTGGGGGTTCGCGACGGGGCTCGCCGGGCTGACGCCCGCCGCCGAGTATTTCCTCGGTGCGGATGGGGCGCTCGTGACGGACGTGTCGGGCCTGCCGGCGCTCGCGACCCTGCAGCGGATCGGGAAGGCGCTTTCGACGACGGTGCTCTGGGTCGAGCCGCGCATGCGCGGCGAGGTCGCGGAGGAGACATGAGAGACGGCCGCCTCCTGCTCGCGCTTCCGCTGGCCGCCATCGCTTTCGGCGTGGCATGGGCCGCGAGTGCACCGACGACGCTCAACACGACCTACGCCGGCGTCAAGGTCCCTCGGCCGATCGTCGCCGGCGGTCCGGGCGACGCCGGTGCGTCGCTGAGGTACTCCCGCGAGGATCATGCGCATGCCCTGGCGCTGCCCGTGTGCGCGAGCGGGCAGGCGCTGGAATGGGACGGCGGATCGCTCGCGTGCATCTCGCGCGTCGATTCCTCCACGTACGCCACCTTCGCCGGCGACGCCGGGTACGCGGCGCAGTGCGCAAGCGCATCGAGCGCCGCGACCGCGGTGTGGGCGAGCTACGCAGCCGACGCGGGGTATGCGACGCAGGCCGGGACCGCCGCCGCTGCCTCTTCGGCTGCGTGGGCCACCTTCGCCGGCGACGCCGGATTCGCGGCGCTCTGCGCCAGCGCGTCGTCGGCCGGCACCGCGGGCTGGGCGACCTTCGCCGGTGACGCCGGCTATGCCCTCGAGGCGAACCATGCGGCGACGGCCGACCTGGCCGACTTGGCACTGTCGGCTGCCTCGACGCAGGCGGCCGTGTACGCGATCTTCGCCGGCGACGCAGGGTACGCGCAGCATGCCGCCGAGACCGAATACGCGACGACGTCGGACTACGCCTACGACTCCGCGTGGACCGACAACGCAAGGGCTCTCGCCCTGCATTGTCCCGACGCGGGGTACGCGGTCCGCTGCTGGGACAACGGAGAAGGACTCTTTTCCTGCCTCTGCACCGACACGGTCGCGCACGCGACCTCGGCGGCAGGGCTCAACGGCCTCCCGGTCATCGACGAGCCGAATGGCGGTGAAGTCCTGACCTACAGCGAAGGTGCCGGCGCATGGATCTCCTCGCCGGTGCCGTATCAGACGAGCACGGACTATGCGACCTTCGCCGGCGACGCAGGGTACGCGGCAACCGCGGGGACCGCGCAGTCGCTGGCCGGCCTGCCTGTATGTCCCGGAGGCCAGGCACTCGGATACGACGGGGGCTTCGCCTGCCTCGCGGTGTCCGCAGGAGGTCCGGCGCTCGTGACGCTCGCCGCCAATGCAATCGTGGACACCGGAACGGTCACGGTCGTCGGCGCCGGGCAGTTCAACGCTGGTGACTACGCCTCCCAGACCTGCACCTGGGAGGTCAGCGGTTCGACGAGCGACACGAACGTCGTGCTGACCGGGCTGCTCTACAACCTCACGGACGGCCTGGACGCCGGACCGGCCGTGGCCATCAGCGGCATATCGACGGTCAACGCGGCGAGCGCGGCACTGTCGCTGCCCCAGACCGCGAAGCTCTACGAGGTCCGTGCGTACCTCGCGGATGCCGGACCGACCAGCACGGGAACCATCCGCACCGCCATGATGCGGTGCCAGTGAGGCCACGACGATGAGACGAATCCTCCTCCCGGTGTTCCTGCTGGCGACGATGGCGGCGAGCGCGTCGGAACTGACGTGGACCACGCTCCCCAACGTCCCGATGGACAACACGACAAGCGCGCTGGTGGCACAGAAGAACACGATATGGGCTCTTGCGGCGTCGCTGGTCGGCAACACCTCCTCCGGTTACTGGGATGGGACGCCGGCGGCGCCCGGTGCCGGCCTGTGGACGCACTGCGGGAGCAGCGACTCGTCGACCGACGTCGCGACCGTGGACGGCACTTGCTCGCACTCCGCGAACGACAGGTGGGCGGCGACCGGATCGGGCCCGTTCGCGGTCGGGAAGATTGTCAACGCCGACGAAGCGTCCAATCACTCCTGGTACGTGCTGCGAAGTCCGAGCGGTTTCGGCGGGCAGGGCGCCGGCACGTACTTCTACCTGACTGTCAACGTCGTCTCCAATGCCGCGGCACCGCAGCTCTGGCTGTCGAGTGCCGCACCCACCGGCAACAGCGGAGGGACGAGAACCGGCCGTCCCACCGCGGCCGCAACCGAGACGCAGCTCAACACGGTCGGGCTTGAAGGGACGTGGGCTTCGCCGTCGCAGTATCGCGCTCACCTGAGCATCGCGACGACGGGCGACTTCTGGTTCTTCACGTCGCGGGATACGACAGGCAACTTCTACCAGGTGATCGGCGTCACCCCATTGAAGGACGCCAAGAGCGGCGACATCTTCCCGGTTGTCGGGGCATCGAGCAGCAACAAATGGACGATCTACGACGCGCCGGGCCTGACGGGATACGCTGCCGTCATCTTCAAGGGACGCTCCGCGGCAAATGCCGCAGCAGACGGTGCGCTGTTCACTACCACGGAGGAGGCATCCGAGGCGGACGGCGAAGTCGACGTGCCGGTGACGGCGGAGTTGGCAGGCATCGCAGGCAACACGGCCGCCGGCGTCGGCATGACGTTGTGACCTCGCAGGGATCGTCCTTGCGTGCAGCCGGCTTCACCGACTCGCCGCCGACCTTGACGTGCTCGGCCGAGATCTCGATCGTGCCTCCGCGCTTCAGGTGAACCTTGCTGCCCTGGTCGTCGTAGAGCGCGACCTCTCCCTCCTCGAGCCCCTTCAGGCGGTAGCGCCGGTCGCCGACGCACACGACGATGCCGTGCGAGCGGTTTCCGCCCACCGAGAGAAACACGCCTTCTGCGCCCGGCTTCGGGTGTGCCGTGAACCCGTACGGCTGGAAGTGCTCGACGCCGTCCTGCAGCTCGCCGGCGAGCATGGAGATCTGCAGTCCCTGGCACTTCAGGCTGTCGTTCACCATCTTCACGACCGCTCGCGACACGCCGAGCTGCACCCGGCGCTGCAGCGGGGCGACGACCTTGGCGATGGCTCTGACCAGTTCTCCGGTCATTGGTCGCCGTCCGTTTCCGGCGTCGCCAGCACGTCGAACGTCTCGCGCGCCACGAGCTCCAGTGCGGCGGTCGTGCCCTCCTTGTCTTTCTGCAGCACGACCGAGCTCACGAGCAGCCGCGCGTGGATTCCGAGCCAGTCGTCCTCGACGCACGCCATCGTGTTCGGAGCCCAGACGCGGCCCTCCTCGTCCAGCCATCCGCGCACGGTGCACGAGTAGCGGCGGCTGCGCCCGGCGCGCACGTTGCACTCCCAGACCGCCCGCTTCTGCAGCTCCTCGTCGAGGCCCTGGTCTTCGGCCATCAGCACGAGCGGCCGATGGCGCCGCACGCCCTTGTCCTCGGCGGCCCCGTGCGGCTCCGAGCTGTCCATGCCGAAGCGCTCGTCGCTGCCCGCGGACTGCGAGACGACTGTGTAGTCGCTGAAACGCTCGCGCAGGCTCGTCTGCAGCGACGCACGGAGGATGTTGACGCCCTGTCGCAGCACGGTCTTCGTCGCGCGGCCCCCGGCCCGGGTCAGCACGACCCCGCCGCCGGGCGTCGAGACGACCAGCACGCCCCGCATCCGCGCCGCGCGCTCGAGCGCCTCGTACACCCGCATCTCATGGGCCACGGCCGCCGAGTGCGCGCTGCTCGCCGCCGTGCAGGGCGGGATGGACTGCTGGTACGTCGGCTACAACCGCGAGATGGCCCAGGAGTTCGTCCGGGACGTCGCCGGCTGGGCCCGCCAGTACCAGCTCGTCGCCGAGCACGTGGAAGAGACCGTCTTCGAGGACGACGACAAGCAGATCCTCGCATTCGTCGTGCGCTTCGCGTCGGGCTTCCGCGTGACCGCGCTGTCCAGCCGCCCGAGCAACCTGCGCGGCAAGCAGGGCTATGTCGTCATCGACGAGGCGGCATTCCACGAGCGGCTCGACGAGCTGCTCAAGGCGGCGCTCGCCCTGCTCATGTGGGGCGGCCGCGTCGCGGTCGTCTCCACGCACGACGGCGTCGACAACCTCTTCAACGAGCTCGTGACCGACATCCGCGCGGGCAAGCGCAACTTCTCCCTGCACCGCACGACGCTCGACGACGCGCTGCGCGAGGGACTCCACCAGCGCATCTGTCTGCGCGCCGGTCGCGAGTGGACCGCCGAGGGGGAGGCGGCCTGGCGGCAGGAGCTCGTCGAGTTCTACGGCGCCGGCGCCGACGAGGAGCTGTTCTGCGTCCCGCGCTCCTCGGG
>Ga0172368_10004350_pt1 | contig 16433 bp, 18 predicted proteins | sample Lak11m_FD_114540 | JGI IMG/M metagenome (GOLD analysis project Ga0172368, IMG submission 114540) | Freshwater microbial communities from Kabuno Bay, South-Kivu, Congo - kab_022012_11m | ecosystem: Environmental > Aquatic > Freshwater > Lake | place: Democratic Republic of the Congo: South-Kivu...
AGAAGTTGTCGGCTGGATGACGCGGCTCAACAAAGCAGCCGGACAATTGGCAACTGAATTCAACCTGCGCGGCGGCACGGACGTGACCGGCTTTAGTTTGCTCGGTCACGGAATGGAAATGGCGAATGTCGCAAATGTTATGCTTGAAATTCACTTCAGCAAAATTCCGTTCGTTAGCGGCGCACACAAATACGCCGAGATGGGAACTTTCCCCGGTGGTGGATTCGACAACAAAAAATATTTCGGTCCACGTGTGAAGTTTGACGCGGCGATTGACGAACCGTCGCAAATGCTTTTGTTCGATCCGCAGACCAGCGGTGGACTTCTGCTCGGCGTGCCGCGCGAGAAATTGGATGCGTTCCAGTTGCGCGCAAAGGAATTGGATCAGCCGCTTTGGGTTATTGGCGAAGTAAAAGACGGCAATGGGATTACAGTCACAAGATAGGAGACAACCTATGTATCCATCGTTTGGCATTCCAGAATTGCTAATCAGTTTTTTCATATTCCTTTTGAGCATTGGCTTGCCACTTGCGATCCTGTTCGCCTTGTATGCGATCTACAAGAAACTCAAAAGCATCGACGATCATCTTAAAAAGATAAATGACGATAGAGCAGATAAAGAGATTCGGGTAAAATAATTCCAGCAGGTTTATTTATCCTGACTCCGAGAGTTAATGTCAAATATTCCGGTTGAAATTCTAATTCTTGTATTTTTACTTTTGCTAAACGGACTGTTCGTCATGTCTGAGATGGCGGTGGTCTCGTCACGCAAGGCAAAGTTGCAGCAGCAAGCCAACCAGGGAAACAAGCATGCCAAAACTGCCCTCGATCTGGCGCAGAACCCGGCGCTGTTTTTGTCCACGGTGCAGATCGGCATCACGCTGATCAGCGTTTTGCTTGGTGCTGTAGGCGGACCGGCCTTCTCCGAACCGCTGGCGGAACTGCTTAAACGGTGGCTGCTTCTCGGTCCGTATGCAGACACGCTGGCACTGGTCATCGTCGTAATCATCATCACCGTTCTGACTCTTCTCGTCAGCGAACTCGTCCCCAAACGTCTGGCTTTGCACGATCCGGAAAAAATCGCGGCGTCCGTGTCCGGCCCAATGCTTTTCATCTCAAAATTATTTTCGCCGCTGGTATGGCTGTTGGGCAGAGCGACCGATTTTATTTTGAAAGTGATGGGAGCCAAACCAAGCGCTGAACCTCCCGTGACGGAGGAAGAGATTCAGCTACTCATCGATCAAGGAACGGAAGCGGGTGTGTTCGAAGAAGCGGAACAGGACATGGTCGAGGGCGTGTTCAGCCTCGGCGATTCGCGCATTTACTCGCTCATGACGCCGCGCACCGATATTGTCTGGCTGAATATCACAGATTCACCGGACGAGATCCGGCGCAAGGTGGCAGAGTGTGACTATTCGCGCTTTCCCGTTTGCCAGGATAGTCTTGACACGATCCTCGGCATTATCAAGGCTCGCGATCTACTGGCTCCTCCCGGATTATCAAACGAAAACTTCAAGCTGAAGGATAAGCTGCGGCCTGCACTTTACATTCCTGAGACCATGTTCGCTTCGCGCGCGTTGGAGCTCTTCAAAGAGAAGAGTGCGGAACTGATGCTGGTCATTGACGAATTTGGCAGTTTGCAGGGTCTGCTCACCATCAACGACATTATCGAGGAGATCGTCGGCGATATCGAAGTTGAGCCGCAGGCCACTCAACGCCAGGACGGCTCGTGGTTGTTGGACGGCATGTTGCCTGTTGATGATTTCAAGGAACTCTTCACGCTCACCAAACCCCTGCCGCATGAAGATGAATATGAAACGCTCAGCGGCTTCGTGATGATGTCACTTGGACGCGTGCCGCAAGCCACTGATCACTTTGAATGGAGTGGGTTGCGTTTCGAAGTGATGGATATGGATGGACATCGTGTGGACAAAGTATTGGTGATGACATTGCCGCCTCGCTCCCCGACCCAGCCTGTTCCCGGAAAAAAGACTTGATCGAAGCCCCAACTTTTACCTCGCGTCGCTCGCCAATCTTCGGACGCGGCGGAATGGTCGCGGCGTCGCAACCACTGGCCGCCGCGGCGGGAATTGAGATTCTCTCGAAGGGCGGCAACGCGGCAGACGCCGCAGTGGCTGTTGCCGCGGCGCTCAATGTGACCGAGCCAACGTCTACCGGCATCGGCGGAGATATGTTCGCGCTGTCCTTCGACGCACAGACGAAACAAGTCAGCGCGCTAAATGGGTCAGGTCGCGCGCCTGCAACGCTCACGCTCGAAAGGCTGAAGCGCGAAGGCTTCAACGAACTGCCTCCCTACCATGCTTACACAGTCACCGTTCCCGGCGCGTGCGCGGGCTGGTTTGACTTGATCGAAAAGCACGGGACAAAATCCATGGCGGAAATTCTCGCACCTGCTATCAAACTCGCCGAAGAAGGATTCCCCGTCGCGCCACTGACATCATATTTCTGGCAGCGCGGCGCAGAAGGACGATTCAAGTTCGCACCGATTGGCATCGAGATGACGATCAACGGTCGCGGCCCAAATGCCGGAGAAATCTTTAAGAATCCCGGCTTGGCACGCACGTTCAAGAAAATCGCAGAAGGCGGAAAGAGAAATTTTTATCAGGGTGAGATTGCTGAAGCGATTGCAGAAGTCATCAAGCAAGCAGGCGGATGTTTAACCACCGACGATCTTGCCGCGCATGTGTCCACGTGGGAAACACCGATCAGTATCACCTATCGAGGCTATCGCGTTTATGAATGTCAGCCCAACGGGCAAGGCATCACGGCGCTGATCGGTTTGAATCTGCTCGAAGGATTTGATCTTTCCAAACTTGATGCGCTTTCACTTGACCGGCTTCATCTTGAAGTCGAATCCATGCGCCTGGCATTTGCAGATGCGCGCTGGTATGTTTCCGATCCAAAGTTTTCGAATATTCCCGTTGCCGAACTTCTCTCGAAAGAATATGCAAACGAACGCCGCAAATTAATTGATCCGCGCCGCGCAATGATTGATCAGAAACGCGGCACGCCGGTCAGTTCATCGGACACGGTTTATTTCAGCGTGGCAGATAAATTCGGAAATGCCTGTTCGTTCATCAACAGCAATTACATGGGGTTCGGAACTGGCATCGTCCCAAAAGGCTGGGGATTCACGCTTCAAAACCGCGGACACAACTTTAACCTTGACCCGAATCATCCGAACGCACTGGCGCCGCGCAAGCGTCCATATCACACAATCATTCCTGCGATGGCAACGCGCGAAAGCGACGGCTCACTGTTCGCCTCGTTCGGCGTGATGGGCGGATTCATGCAGCCGCAGGGACATATGCAAGTCTTCGCCGCTCTCGTCGACAGCGGACTTGACCCGCAAGCCGCACTTGACCTGCCGCGTTTTTGCATCGAAGATGGAACCGCTGGCGGCGCGGTCGCGTTGGAGGAAGGGATTCCAAACGAGGTCATGGCCGGTTTAACGGAGCGCGGCCACCAGGTCCAGAAAGTGGCGGGATGGGAACGCGCGTTGTTCGGCCGCGGACAGATCATCCTGCGTGATCCGCAAACCGGAATCCTGGTCGGCGGAAGTGATCCACGCGCAGATGGTCTTGCAATGCCGCTGACTTAGCAAGTCGAGCCAATTTTTTTTCTGAGGTATAATTTTCGCCCGTATGACACCCGAACCTACTTCCCCAAAAACCCAAGTCTGCCCAACGTGCGGGACGCGGCTTTCTGATACAGCCGCGCGCTGTCCCGTCTGCGGAACGAACCTTGGCCCCAAATCAAAGACTTCGCTGCCGACCAAACGCGTCGAACAATCTGTTGAAGCTTCGCGTATGCCGGAAGTGACCCTCAGTCTGCCCATCGCATTGGGCTTGTTGGTGCTGTTCCTTGTGGTCGGCGCAACAGTTGTTTATGTTGGATTGAGGGCAGGAATTGGCGGAACAAAAATTACCCAGCCAACATCCGTCCCGACTCAAACCGAGACGCCGACTGCCTCGGCCACGCCTACCGACACTCAGTTTCCAACGTTAGCGCCGACCGCCACCGTCCAACCGCCATTTGACTACACGATCGCGGCGGGTGATACCTGCGGCGGCATTGCGATCACCTTTGGCGTAAACGTGCAGAGCATTATCATTCTTAATAACCTTTCAGCGCAATGCACCAATCTGGTTGTAGGCCAGAAGCTGAAGATCCCCTATCCCACACCCACCGCCTTACCCGTAGCGACCAACACACTTCAGCCTGCGGATGCAACCAAAGCGGCATGTGACAAAGTCAACGTGACCGTGCAGGAAAATGATTCGCTTTCCAGCATCGCTGCCAATTACGCCGTCCCGATGCAGGCCATCAAAGATTTCAATGGCCTCTCAACTGACAATGTTTTCATCGGCCAAACAATCGTAGTCCCATTGTGTATGCGTGCCGCGACTGCCGGACCGACACCTACCGCGACCATTCCGCCTCCTTACCCCGCCCCAAACCTGCTCTTGCCGCCGGATGGCGCTGCCTTCACCCTCGCCAACGATATAGTTACTTTGCAATGGGCATCCATTGGCACATTGCGCGACAATGAAGCCTATCAAGTGACCGTGGAAGATGTGACCGCCGGTCAGGCCCGCCGCATTGTGGATTACGTGGCCGATACCAAATACATCGTACCAACTTCGTTCCGTCCGAAAGATAACGTAGCCCACATCTTACGCTGGTGGGTTGCCCCGGTACGACAAACCGGAACAGACGATCAAGGCAAGCCCATTTACACCTCCGCCGGAGCGGTCAGCGACAAACGAGTCTTCAGCTGGGTTGGTGCGGCAGTCGAAGCGACACCCACTCCATAATTCTGATCAAGAACTCCCCGCCAATCTTCGGCGGGGAGATTGATTCTCGAAGATAGTTCCATCTCAAACAGGAAAGCGAAGCGATGGACGTCAAATATTGGAACGATTTTGCGGATGAGTATGATGAGTTTGTGATCGATGCGTTTACCTATGGACGGCTGCATTCAATCGCCGCAACGATGGAAAACTACGCATCTCCAGAATTAGACATCGCCGATTACGGATGCGGACCCGGCAAGATACTCCCCTTTCTTGCGCAGAAATTTCGGCATGTGTACGCCTACGATTTTTCAAGCAAATTGCTGGATATTGCAAAGCAACGCTGTGTCAGATTAAAGAATGTTGAAATCGCCCAGGCCGATCTTTCCAAACCTGTTGACAATTTTCCGATGGTAGATGTAATCGTCACACTCAATGCAATTATCATGCCTGACGCAAAACCCAGGCTGCAGTTCATGCGAGGCATGGCGTCACGCGTCAAACCAGGCGGCCATTTGATTATGAATGTCCCTTCGGTGGAGTCGCTTTTATACAGTGCATTCCGCGAGACTGAATGGTATCGCAAACAAGGTTACGCTCCCAAGAAAGCCGAATTCCAAACCGACATTAGCTCGTTGACCGGACCGCGCATGTTGGCGCAGGGTGTTATGTATCGCGGCACCGAGCCGACCAAGCATTACCTGCGCGAAGAATTGATCGTACTGGTACGCGACGAAATGAAACTTGATCTGATCGATATAATTAAAATGGAATACGATTGGGCGACCGACTTTGAAGATGACGACATTCCCGACTGGATGGGCGAACCGTTTCCATGGGACTGGCTGGTGATTGCCAAATCGAAACAGTGAATCACAGCTTGAATCTATAATTTACTGAATTTTAAAATTGGAGACCTAATGAAAATATTTCTGAACACTTTGGGAGTTCTTCTGGTCCTGGCAGGCGGCATCTTTTTTCTTCAAGGACTCAGCATCCTGCCCGGCACGTTCATGAGAGGCAACCCGCAATGGGTTATTAATGGCGGCGTGATGGTCGTGATCGGTGCCGGGCTGTTGTGGTGGGGCAATCGCCGCAAATAGCATGACCGAACCAATCCGCATCGGTGACCGGGTAAAGATCTTCCTCGATTCAAAATTCGGAATGAGCAAAGGCTGGTTCGAAGGCACGGTCTTCAAGATCGATCCATATTCCGACCATCGCAGTTTTTACTGGGTCGAGTTGGATGCGGACGCGCAAGCCATACTGGGCATCAAACAAATTTCTGTTTTCAATCCAAAGAACATACACAAACTGGACGGAGAAAAAACATGATCACCCAAAAGGATTTGGCAAAGGCATTTGCCCGCAACGTGACGCTCATCAAATCACAGGCGAAGGACTTGACTCACGACGATAGTTTGATCCAGCCTCCATTTCGCGGTAATTGCTTGAATTGGGTGCTGGGACATCTCGTTGCGAATCACGATGACATTCTTGAAACGTTGGGCGAGCCGCGCCTGTTCGATAATCAACTTGGCCGCTACAAGCGCGAGTCCGAACCTTTGACGCGCGAGGACGAAGGCACGGTCCGGTTGGAAGATTTGCTTGAATGGCTTGAACGCGGCCAGATGCAAATTACCGAAGCGCTGAACCGGGCTGATGAGTCAACGCTCGCGCGCGTATTGACATTCGGCGAACGCAAAGTAACCATTGCCGAGCGGGTTTTCTTTTTATATTTCCACGAAACTTATCACGTTGGCCAGACTGAGTTATTCCGCCAGCTTGCGGGAAAGAACGACAAGATCATTTAGAGAATGGCCGAGCCGCTCACGCATCTGCTGGAAAAAGCAATCGAAGCCCGCGCATCACTTTTCGACGCGCGGCACGAATCTGCTTTTCGACTCTTCAATGGATTTACCGAAGGCAATCCGCATCTGGCCCTCGACCTGTATGCGGGTACCGTTATTTTCAACAACTACGCCCCTGACGCGTCCGCAGGCATGGCGCTTGTCCTTGAGGCGCAAGCCTTCCTTCAAAATCATCCCCGAATATCGAACCGGCTACGCGCAGGAATTGTAAAGTCGCGCAACAGTTCATCGCCGGAAGAAAGACGCGGCAGCCTGCTCTTCGGCGAGAGACCCGACCGAAAAGTAAAAGAACATGGCTTCTGGTACGCCCTCGAGCTGACAGTGAACCGCGATGCGAGTTTATATCTCGATACGCGGAATTTGCGAAAATGGTTGATTGATAACAGCGCGGGAAAAACCGTCCTGAACGCTTTCGCATACACCGGCAGTTTCGGAGTCGCTTCGACGGCGGGAGGAGCCAGCCGCGTTGTCCAGCTTGACCGGAATCGCCAGTTCCTAAATCTCGCCAAGGATTCCTACAGTTTGAACCGATTCGATATCCAAAAATCAGATTTCATCGCCGCCGATTTCTTCATACAGACCGCGAAGCTCAAACGCACAGGCGAAACTTTTGACTGCGTAATTATCGATCCGCCATTCTTTTCAACGACTGCCAGAGGCAAAGTGGATCAGGAAAATGACAGCGCAAAGCTCATCAACAAAGTTCGTCCGCTCATCAATGACGGCGGGACATTGGTCGCCATCAACAATGCGCTGTATGTGAGCGGGAAGGAATATATGCAAATCCTTGAGTCGCTTTGCGAAGACGGATATTTAAAAATCAAGGAGCTTATTCCGGTGCCGGAAGATTTCACGGGATACAGCGAAACGAGCCAACAAATTACCGACCCTGCCCCATTTAATCATTCGACGAAGATCGCCATCCTTGAAGTGAGGCGCAAGCACTCGCATCCCGCCGAAGGGTGATTGTTTTTCGTCCTTCTACAACTGAATATCCATAAAACAAACTTCCAAAGCCCTATGAGTTTTGGAAGTTTGTTTATTTATCGGCTGAGTGGCATACATTAATATTTGACATACACCGAATCGACAATTCCAACGATGACGGAGATCACGCAGGCATCGGGGTTTCGCAAAGCCTGACGTGCGCCGTTGCCTTCACGATTTACTAAAACCGTATCGCCAATGCCAGCCTGCGTATTATCGAGTGCGATAAAGTCGTCGTCGGGCGCGGATTGTTCACCTTCAGAGACCAGCGGCTGGACAACCAGTAGTCTGCGATTTTTATAATCGCGATGGCTGATGGTCGTGACAATAGTGCCGACGACTTTGCCAAGGATCATGAAAATTGATTCCTTCCACGGCGCAGAATGACATCGTATTCGCCATCCGGTTTGACTTCCAATTCGTCCACGATACCGACCAACGCAAGATCGATCGGGACAAATTTAACATCAGGCATGGCAAGCGCGGCTTCACGCGAACGAACCATCACGCACAAATCACCAACGCCGGCCTGAACAACGTCGGCGGCGACTTGCAAAATTCCGATCGGTTCGAGTTTTTTATTCAACGGCTGGACGACTAGTAGTTTCAATCCTTCGGTGCCGGGATATTTGATCGTGCAAATCGCCGTGCCTTTGACCCTGCCAAATAACATGGACTATTTCATTCCCGTGCTTTTGAGCACACGCGCAATTATGAGGTCGAGAAGTTTGGCATCAACTTGATCCCCCATTTTCGCGGCGACCGCGGCGCGGATACGCTGTTCGAGGGTCGCGGCTTTTGGCTGGTCAGGTTTGGGGTGAGATGCGGCGGGGGCAACGGCAGCCATTGTCGGCGCGGAATGAACGGTCTGTCCTGACAGATATGGCCGCACCGGCGCACTCGGAGGATTGTCGGGCTGGTCCGTTAAAAGCTGCAATCCCAAACGTTTGGCTTTTTCGCAGGCCATCTCTGTCAGTTGGATATTGTCGCTGAGCTTCAACGATCTTGTGCCGTTATTGAAAAGCTCTTCAATATCCTTTTCGGTATAAAACTTTTTCATGATTTGCGAAACACAACCTTGCCGTCCACTTCGAGCGAATCGATGATGGACATGATGACGGAATCAACGGGCGTATCTTTTGTGATGTTGGTTTGGCGCGCGGACGAACCAGCGGCGGTGAGCACCAGATCACCCACACCAGCATCGACAGTATCAACGGCCACATAAGGCTTGCCGGACGGCTCACCTTTTTCATCGGTCTGGCGCAGGATGAGCAATTTGCGGCCAACCAGTTTTTCATCTTTGATGGTGGAAACGGTGGTGCCGATCACTTTTGCGATGAGCATAATTCTCCTAAAAGATTACGCGGAGTCCGAAGTCTTTGCGAAGCACCCTGCGGGCCAGACTTCGGTTGCGACGACAGGAGTCGTCGCACTCCGGCAATAAAAATCAATAACTTTTCGCGGGCTGCGCTGATTCTTTCGCCGCTTGGTTTCGATACGCTCACTTTGTTCGCTACTCAACCAACGCGGCTCGCAAAGACATTTCAATCTAATAATTCTTTCCGGCCGACGCAGAATCTTTGGCAAGTTCCTTGCTCGGGCCTTGAATGATCTTCACGCCCGCACTGGCGCCGATGCGCGTGGCTCCGGCCTTGATCATATTTTCGGCGTCTTCGAAAGTCCTCACACCGCCCGAAGCCTTGACGCCCATTTCGGGTCCGACCGTGCGACGCATAAGCGCCACATCGTTGACGGTTGCGCCGCCGCCCGCAAAACCAGTGGACGTTTTTACAAAGTCCGCGCCTGCTTCTTTCGAAAGCAGACAGGCAATCGTTTTTTCTTCGTCGGTCAGCAAAACAGTTTCGATGATGACTTTGACGATTGCGCCGCGCGTATGCGAGGCAGTGACCACACCGCGAATATCTTTTGCGACCAATTCCAGATCGCGCGCCTTTAACGCGCCGATGTTGATGACCATGTCAATTTCTGAAGCGCCCTGCTTGATGGCGTTCTCCGCTTCAAATGCCTTGACCTCGGGAGCGGTCGCCCCTAAAGGAAATCCGATCACGGTGCAAACCTTTACGGGCGAACCTTGCAACAATTGCGAGCACAAGCTGACCCAGGTCGGGTTGATGCATACGGACGCAAATCCATACTTGCGCGCTTCGAAACAGAGTTGCGCCACTTCCTGCTGCGTGGCATCCGGTTTGAGCAAAGTGTGATCAATCAGTTTCGCGAGCTTGAGATCCTGCGGAATCACTCCCAGCGTGGACGATAATCTTTCCGCGCCTGCGTTGACAACGTTTCCTGCTTTATCGAAACAGGTGCGCACACAAAGCTGGTCACCGCAATCGAATTTGCATTGATATGCTTCGGGATCGTCCGCACGTTCCTGCTCCTCCATGATGGCGGCAAGCACTTCGTGGGTAATAATTTCTACCAACTGTTCAACCATCTTTACATCGGGATTCATAATTGCCTTTTCATTTTAGACATGGTCTCGATATGGCGGAAGAACTCCGCCTACTCGACCACCATATTCTTTCATTTCAAATATTTTTTCTCGACTGCGTTTATTTTATCAACGCGTGGGGCATGACGTCCGCCGCCGAACTCGGTCGTCAACCAAGTCCTGACGATCTGCCTGGCAAGCGCCACGCCGATCAAACCAGCGCCCAAGGTCAGCACATTGGTATCGTTATGTTCGCGGCTGTTGGACGCAGACGAAATATCATACCCCATTCCAGCGCGTACACCGGGGACTTTATTTGCGACAATACAGCTTCCGATCCCGGCCCCATCGATCATAATCCCGCGCCAGGCTTTTCCAGTACTGACAAGTTGTGCGACGGCATGGGCGAAGTCGGGATAATCCACGGCCTCTTTGCTATTCGTGCCGACATCCTGAATCTCAAAGCCCAACGTTGTGATCTCACTTTTGAGCGCTTCTTTCAACTCAAAGCCGCCATGGTCCGCGCCGATGGCCACCACTTTCTTTCCGGCTGAGGCAGACTGAGCCGTGAAATTAGCGGGTGCTGGCACATCGTCACGCTCAGAGCCTCCCAAAGCCTGTTGGAGCACGCGCTGTACAATCTGGTGAATTTGTGCGTCGTCAATGTTGTTGGACATGGCGTTTATGATTATCTTCTGTATTATGCCTTGCGTCAAGTGAGAGGAAAGCTTTATTACTGCCAAGCGAGTTGGAGAAGATGGCGCCTAATAAATCGTGATGTCTGTTAACTGAGAAAAATTAACCGCGAAGAGCACTAAGATCGCAAAGATTTAAAGGTTTTCTTCGCGGACTTCGCGGTTCAAAAAAATGCAGTTATGCAAATCACCACGGTTATGTGTGGTCTCAATCGTAAAATACGTCAGGGAAAACAAGGAAAAACTCCCGAGGTCAAGTGGCTTCGGGAGTTTGCTTTATTCTTCAGAAGAACTATGCAGGCTTCGCTGCGTTCGCAACGATATCTTCGAGCATCTTCGTCGTCAGCGATTTTGGACGCTCGATCGGCATACCGAGCGCGCGCGCCCAGACGTAGTTAGCAGTCACACCGAGAGCGCGGCCGACGCCGAACAGTACGGTGTAGAAATCGAAGTCGCGCACGCCGTAGTAATACTGCAACGTGCCGCTGATGGCATCCACGTTCGGGGCGGGATTCTTTGCTTTGCTCTGCTCCTTGAGCACAGCCGGGACGACATCAAAGACCAGGTCTGCCAGGCGGATGAGTTCATCTTCAGGGAAGCGCTTTTTGGCAAATTCCATCTGCGCCGTGTAGCGCGGATCGGGGACGCGCAGAACCGCGTGACCGTAACCGGGGATGACGTGTCCGCCATTGAGCGTATCCCACGCGAATTTATACAACTCATCGCGCGACGGGACGCCGCCAAATTGTTTGTGGACATCCATCAGCCAGCCGAGGCATTCCTGGTTGGCAAGTCCGTGCAAAGGTCCCGCGAGACCGTTGAGCGAGGCCGAGAACGAAAGATACGGATCAGACAACGCCGAGCCGACCAGGTGCATCGTATGTGCGGAAACATTTCCAGATTCATGGTCGCTGTGCAAAATGAAATACAGGCGGGCCAATTCCGCGTAGCCCTTCCTGTCCGAGACCTTCATCATCTTTGAAAAGTTCGCACCGTAATCCAATTTTGGATTGTATTTCGGTTTGCCGTTCTCGCCGAAATATTTCATGCGATAGATGAAGGCGGCGATGACCGGCAGTTTGGCGGTTAAATCCATGCTATCTTCGAGCGCGGCCTCCCAATAAGCATCCTTCTTCATGCTGTGGTATTGATGCGCGAAGACGGAGCCATTCTGCAAAGCCAGCACAGCCTGCGAGAACAGCGTCATCGGATGCGTCTCTTTGGGCATGGACTTGATCATCTTGAAGACGTAATCGGGAACAACGGCGCGCCTGGCCCACTCGGCCTCGACTTCAAGCGCCTGCTCTTTGGCCGGGACTTCGCCGATCATCAGCAGGTAATACAGGCCTCCAACTAGTGGTATCTTATTGCCGCGCGCCTTGGGAAGCGCCTTGAGCACTTCGGGAATGGACATACCGCGGAAACGGATGCCCTCCGCCGGGTCGACGAATGAGATGTCCGTCACCAACGATTTGATGTCGCGCATCCCGCCTACTACTTCTCCAACCGTGACGTGACCGACGACTACATCCGCATGTTCCCTGGCAAGCGCTCGATAGCGCTCACGCCAGCCGGGAAGTTGTTCTGAGATCTTATCGTGCAGAATCATGTTTCCTCCAAAAAGAAAATGGGGCTTTGCGAGGGGTGTTTTTCCCCGAAGCAATCCCCTACCGGAGGGGATTGCTTCGCCACCTGGTCTCGATACGCCGTTCCCTTCGGTCACGGCTACTCGACCACCTTCGGCTCGCAATGACGTTAGAACTTGACCAAGTTCTTCAAAGCGTCGTGTGTTTCTTTTACAGCCGCAGCAGACTTATCGAAAGCGGCCTTTTCATCGGCATCCAGCTTGTACTCGATCACCTTCTCGATGCCTTTGCGGCCAAGCTGAACGGGAACGCCGAAGAACATATCCTTCAGTCCATATTCGCCTTGCATATGCGCCGCGCACGGGACGATGAGATGCCTGTCCTTCAAAATGGCCTCGGCCATTTGCGCGCAAGCCGCCGACGGAGCATAGTAGGCCGAGCCGGTCTTGAGCAGGTTCACGATCTCGCCGCCGCCTTTGCGAGTGCGGGTAACAATGGCATCCAGTTTATCGGCGGGCAAGTAATCCTTCAACGAGACGCCGGCAATATTGGAAATACGGGTCAACGGGACCATTTCGTCGCCGTGGCCGCCAAGCACGTAGCATTGAATATTCTCAACGCTCACACCGGTCTCCATCGCCACGAAAGCCCGCATACGCGCCGAGTCCAGAACGCCCGCCTGCCCGATCACACGTGCGCGCGGCAGTTTGGTCATCTTCATGGTGAGATAAGCCATCGTATCGAGCGGATTGGTCAACACGATATAAATGGCATTCGGTGAATACTTCAGCGTTTCAGCGGCGGCTTTGCCGACTATATCTGCGTTGGTCTTTAGCAGATCGTCGCGGCTCATGCCCGGCTTGCGCGGCAGGCCCGCGGTGATAATGATGATGTCAGAGTCTTTGGTGGCAGCATAATCGTTCGAGCCGACGACTTCAACATCCTTGCCGACAATCGGCATGGCCTCGGCCAAATCCAAAGCTTTACCCTGCGGCATCCCCTCGACCACATCCACGAGCACGAGATCGGCGAGTTCGCGTTCGGCCAGCCAGTGTGCGGTGGTTGCGCCGGTCATACCCGCGCCGATAATGGAAATTTTGTTCATCCTGTCCTCCGAAAATGCGATATAGGCTAATTCTATCCGAAAGTTTTATAGGCCAAAAGTACAATTTGTCACGTTTTTCACAATAAAAAGGACTTTCAGCGGCATTAAATTTGCCGTGAAAGTCCCTGGCTCGCTTACTGTTTGCGGAGCAGAGCAAAGTCGAAAGGGGGATTTGAACAGTAACTCACGCTTCGACTGCGGTCTCGATACGCCGAAAGACACGGCTACTCGACCTCCGCTCAGCGCGATGAAGTTTTAGTTTTCGGATAGTTCTCAAACGGTTTGCGCTTCGAGGAAGTGCGTGGCCTGGATGGCGGCCGCGGCGCCCATCCCCGCCGACGTGATAACCTGCCGGAAACGCGGGTCAGCCGCCTCCCCTGCCGCGAACACGCCCTCGACACTGGTTTCCATTTTGTCGTTGACGACGATGTAGCCGAGATCGCTCATTTGCAATTGTCCCTGGAACATTTGCGTGTTGGGCGTATGACCGATGAAGATGAACAGGCCATCCGTTTCAAAGATGCTCTTTTCGCCGGTCCGGATATTCTTCAACTTCAAGGCTTCAAGTTTATCCGTTCCGATGGCTTCGGTCACAACGGTGTTCCAGATGAAATTAACTTTGGGATGTTCCTTTGCGCGCTTCTGCAAAAGGGGACTGGCGCGCAATTCTGCGCGGCGATGGATGATGGTCACAGATGAAGCGTAACGTGTGATGAACAGACCTTCCTCGAGCGCGCTATCCCCGCCGCCTACCACAACAACTTTTTTATCCTTGAAGAACCAGCCGTCGCAGGTGGCACAATAGGAGACGCCGCGTCCGGTCAATTCCCCTTCGCCCGGGACTTTTAACTTGTTCGGGTCGGCGCCGGTGGAGATGATAAGAGTGTCCGCCGCGTACTCGCCGTTATCGGCCGTGACTTTGAACGGGCGCTGCGAAAGGTCGACTGCGCTGGCCGTATCGTATTCCACCTTGGCGCCGAAGTGTTCGGCCTGCTTCTGGAACAACTCACCCAACTGCGCCCCGCCCACACCTTCGGGGAAGCCCGGGTAATTCTCGATGGTATACGTCAGCGCGGCCTGGCCGCCCAATTGAATCCCCGTCAGCACCAGCGGCGCGAGTTCTGCACGAGCCGCATACAGCGCGGCAGAAAGTCCCGCCGGGCCTGATCCGAGCACTAAAACTTTAACGTGATTGATATTCCTATTTGATCCCATTTTATTTCGTCACCTGTTTCTGGTTCTACCACATCCAACGGGAAATTCTTAACCACAAAGGGCACGAAGTACACAAAGGGGAAAAGATATTCCGATTTTGCGGGCTTTTTTCCTTCGTGTCCATTGTATCCTTTGAGGTACTAAAAACGTTTCCCGTTAGAAACGGGGGCGCTTTTTTCCCTGGATTTCGCCACGTTCCAGACGATGCTTAACTATTGATTATTACTGCCCTGCATTTTATCAGATGCACAAGGCGGCGATAAGCTGCAAGCAGCAATTCTCAGTATGTCATTGCGAGCGCACTTTGCCGGAGCAATCTGCCATTAAGCCAGCAAAACTGACCTTTAGGAGATTGCTTCAGCGGTAAAAACCGCCGCTTCGCAATGACATCCGTTATTACCGATAATGTCCATTCAAGAATCAAGCGGGCTTTTGACGGCGAGGCCGCCGCGTTGGAGGACGTGGGTGTAGATCATGGTGGTGCGCACGTCTTTATGTCCAAGGAGTTCCTGAACGGTGCGGATGTCATAGCCGTTTTGAAGGAGGTGGGTGGCAAAAGAGTGGCGGAAGGTATGACATGTGACGCGCTTTTGGATACCGGCTTTACGGGCGGCTTCTTTGACGGTGCGTTGGAGGCCAGAGGGTTCGAGGTGGTGGCGGCGCATGAGACCGGACCTCAGCCCCGGCCTTGCCGCCGCTTTGCTGCGGGATGCTTCGCGAACTCCCGCGGGGAGAGGGGAATTTGCAGGAAGGCGAGAGGAGTTTGCGGGGAGTGAGCGAGGGTCGAGGGAGCGTTTGGGGGCGGGAAAGAGGTATTGCCAGATCAGTTCTCTGGAGGCGTTTGGGTATTTCTTTTCAAGTGCATTCGGGAGGTAAACCTGTCCGAAGCCGGCAGACAGGTCTTCGTCATGGAGGAGGCGGACGCGTTCGACCTGACGTTGAAGGTGCGGGATGAGAGAATCCGGCATGGGAGTGATGCGGTCCTTTTCGCCCTTGCCGTCGCGCACGGTGATGGTCTTGTATTGAAAATCCAGATCCTTGACGCGCAGCCGGACGCATTCCATTAATCGCAAGCCTGAGCCGTAGAGGAGCTGGGCCATGAGTTTATGAGTTCCGTTGAGCTGGTTGAGAACGCTGATGGTTTCTGCGTGCGTGAGGACGGTGGGCAATCGTTCGGGACGTTTGGCGCTGCTAGGAAGGATGGGTTCGATTTCCTGGTGGAGGACTTCACGGTAGAGGAAGAGGATGGCGCTAAGGGCCTGATTTTGAGTGGAGGCGGCGACGCTGCGTTCAACGGCAAGGTAGACGAGGAAGGCGCGAATTTCGGCCGCGCCCATTTTGGCGGGGTGCTGTTTGTTGTGATAGAGGATGTAGCGGCGGACCCAATCGAGGTAGGCTTCTTCGGTGCGATAGGAGTAATGTTTGGCGCGCAGGGTATCGGAGAGTTGGTCGAGTAGTTTTTTGGCCATGGGAGTTGACTTTTTGGGCGCAGATTGTATAATGGAAGCAGTTGTGAGGGCTTTCTGCGGTTTAGGTTGAGGATGTATGAATTATAAAGCAATTGTGACAATTAATAGATATAGGCTATTATGTGGAAGTCGTCAACCAAGTTTCTAGTTAGGTGGCTTCATGGCAAATCATCAGTATCTTTTCAATCAAAATGACGAATACTACACAAAGGCGTATGCGATTGTTCCACTTG
>Ga0172368_10004351_pt1 | contig 16430 bp, 10 predicted proteins | sample Lak11m_FD_114540 | JGI IMG/M metagenome (GOLD analysis project Ga0172368, IMG submission 114540) | Freshwater microbial communities from Kabuno Bay, South-Kivu, Congo - kab_022012_11m | ecosystem: Environmental > Aquatic > Freshwater > Lake | place: Democratic Republic of the Congo: South-Kivu...
ACCCGCAGCCGCCAGACGCGCCAGCGCGTGCCGCGGCAACGCCGTGCGGCGCGCCAGATCCTCCGGCGACGAGAACGTCCTCTCCTGCCGCGCCTTCGCGATCCGATCCGCGTGCTCCGCACGCAACCCCGCCACGTGCGAAAGCCCCAGGCGCACGGCCAGCAGTCCCTCGCGCCGCGCTCGCCCCGCCCACGCCGCCCGCCTCGGATCGGGCAGCGGCAGCCCTTCCCCTTCCTCCGCCTCCTCCAGCGTGCACTCGCGATCGCTGTAGAACACGTCCACCGGACGCACCGGCACCCCGTGGCGCCGCGCGTCCTGCACGATGGTGTGCGGCGCGTAGAAACCCATCGGCTGGGCATTGAGAAGAGACGCCGCGAATACCGCCGGGTAATGACGCTTCACCCAGGAGGAGGCATAGACGAGCAGCGCAAAGGAGGCCGCGTGCGACTCCGGAAAGCCGTATCCCGAAAAGCCCAGGAGCTGCTTGAAGATCTCCTCGCAGCGCGCCGGCGGAATGCCGTTGCGCGACATGCCTGCGAACAGCTTGTCCTTCATTCCGGCCATCTTCTCGTACGAGCGCTTGTGCGTCATGGCACGGCGCAGGTTGTCCGCCTCGCCCGCGGTGAAGCCCGCCGACTCCATGGCGAGACGCATCGCCTGCTCCTGGAACAGCACCACGCCCAGCGTCTTGGCGAGCACGTCCTTGAGCGACGGGTGCGGGTAGTCCACTTCCTCCAGTCCCTCGCGCCGCTTCAGGTACGGATGCACCATGCCGCCCTGGATGGGCCCCGGACGGATGATCGCCACCTCGACGACGAGGTCGTAGAAGCAGCGCGGCTTCAGCCGGGGCAGCATGTTCATCTGCGCCCGGCTCTCCACCTGGAACACGCCCACGCTGTCGGCGTCGCACAGCATGTCGTAGACGGCCGGATCCTCCGCCGGAATCGTCGCGAGCGTCCAGTCCTCGCCGCAGTGGCGGCGGATCCGGTCGAAGGCGCGCGCCAGCAGCGAGAGCATTCCCAGCGACAGAAGATCTATCTTCAGAAGGCCCACGGCCGAGGCGTCGTCCTTGTCCCACTGGACCACCGTGCGCCCCTCCATGGCGCCGTTCTCCAGCGGCACCAGGCGCGCCAGCCGGTCGTGCGTCACGACGAACCCGCCCGAGTGGATGGACAAATGGCGAGGGAAGTTCTGGAGCTGCCCCGCCAGTTCCAGAACCAGGCCCGTCGTGCGATCGGACGGGTCGAACCCCGCGGCGCGCAGGAGCGCCGGGTCGGGCGCGTGCTCGTAGTGGCCGGCGGTGCGCGCCAGGCGGTCTGCCCGGTCCAGCGGCAGTCCCAGCGCCTTGGCGACCTCCCGCAGCGCCGACCTGCCCCGGTAGCACACGACCTCCGCCACCATCGCCGCCCGGTCGCGGCCGTATTTCGAATAGACGTACTGGAGCACCTCCTCGCGCCGCTCGTGCTCGAAGTCCACGTCGATGTCGGGAGGCTCGCAGCGCTCGCGCGACACGAAACGCTCGAAAAGGAGCCCCATGCGCACCGGGTCGATGCTCGTGATGCCCAGCGCGTAGCACACCACGCTGTTGGCGGCGCTGCCCCGGCCCTGGCACAGGATGCCCCGCTCGCGCGCGAAGCGCACGATGTCCCAGACGGTGAGGAAGTAGCCGGCGTAGTCCAGCTCGTCGACGAGACCCAGCTCGTGCGCGGTCTGGCGTCGCACGCTCTCCGGAACGCCCGCGGGAAAGCGCCACTCGAGACCGCGGCGCGTCAGCTCGCGCAGGTGGTCCATGGAGGTCATGCCCGGCGGCAGCATCTCCTGCGGGAAACGGTAGCGCAGCGAGTCGAGCGAGAAGCCGCAGCGCGAGGCGAGCTCCGCGGCGCGATCGAGCCATTCGGCGCGCGCGCCGCGGAAGAGCCGGCGCAGATCGGCTTCGCCCTTGAGGCAGCGCTCGCCGTTGGGGAACAGACGCGTGCCGGCCTCATGCACGTTGGTGCCCAGGCGGATGCACGCGACCACGTCCTGCAGGCGCTGGCGCGAGCGCGCGTGCATGAGCGGGGCGTTGGTCGCGACGATCGGCACTCGCGCGGAAAGGGCGAGCGCCTCGCGCCTGCGCATGCGCCGCGGGCAGTCCGCGGTCATGTGGTTCCAGACGGCCGCGGAGAGGGCATCGCCGAAGAACTCGCGGAAGCGCCCGAGTTCGCCCTCGTCCACCGAGTCCGTGTCGAGCGCGAAGAGGCCGCGCGTGCGCCCGTCCAGCGCGGACAGGCGGCAGCGCGCCTCGCCCTTGGGCACCGAAAGGCGAGCGACGGAGACGATTTCGCACAGGTTCGCGTATCCCTCCGCGTCGCGGGCGAGCAGCACCAGCGGCGGGGCGTCGTCGAACGTGACCTGCGCGCCCACGAGGAGCGGCAGGCCGACCTCCTTCGCGCGCAGGTGCGCCCGGACGACGCCGGCGAGCGAATCGCGATCCGCGATCCCCAGCGCCGAGAGCCCCGCCGCCTTCGCGGCGTCCACCAGCTCCTCGGGGTGCGAGGCCCCCTCCAGGAAGGTGAAGTTCGTGCGCGCGAAGAGCTCCGCGAACGCCATGCGGTGACTGTACGCATGTTCAGGTCGGCGCTCAAGCCATCGGCCGGGCGTGTACACGGGACCCGTGCTACACTGGTCCCGTGGAGACGTTTCGATGGCGAATCTGACGGTCGTGGTCGATGACGAGGTGCTCAAGCGAGCGCGCAAGCGGGCGATCGACCTGGGGACGAGCGTGAGTGCATTCGTCGCCAGGGAGATGGAGCGCTTTGCTCAGCCGGAGACCACCGATACGCCGTTGAAAGACCTCGTGGAGCTGTCCAAGCGTGTCCACGGGGACAGCGGCGGGTGGAAGTGGAACCGCCAGGAATCGTACGAAGAGCGGCTCGGGAGATGGAGCCGCAACCCGAAGGGAGGCGGAAGCGACAATGGCGAGCCTGACGATCGCGGTGGACGATGACCTGCTCCGGCGGGCGCGCAAGCGGGCCGTCGACCTCGGCATGAGCGTGAACGCGTTTCTCACGAAGCAACTCGAGCGCTTCGCCGAACCGTACGGAAGCGACGACGGACGGGAACGGGTGCGCCGCCTGCTGGAGCTGGCGCGCGACGGTCATGGACACAGCCGCGGATGGAAGTGGAACCGCGAGGAACTCTATGAAGACCGAATCGGAAGTGCAAAACGCGTTCGTTGACACCAATGTGTACGTTTACTTCTATGATGACGATGAGCCGGCCAAGCAGCAGCGGGCGAGGGAGACCCTCGGCAGGCACCCGGACGCGGTGGCGAGCACGCAGGTTCTGATCGAGACGTTTGCTTCACTGGTCAGGAAGCTCGGGATGTCGCCGCAACGCGCAAGGGACATCGTGGCGACCCTCGCAGGCGGCAACGTCGTGCCGGCCACCGGCAGCCTGGTCGTGGAGGCGGCCACGGAAAGCGCGCGCAGTGGCCGGCGCATCTTCGACTCCATGATCCTCTGTGCCGCCCAGTCCGCCGGCTGCACGCTGCTCTTGAGCGAGGACTTCGGGCACGGTCAGACGTTCGGCCGGCTGCGGGTCGAGAATCCGTTCGTCGACCTGGAGACCCCGCCGGCCCCGCCCGGAACGTGAGGCCGGCGCGCCCTCACCACTTCACGACCACGATGCCCGACCCGCCGGCGCCCGCGCCCGCGCTGCCCTGCGTGTTGAACCGGCCCAGAATGTCGAAGTCGCGAGCACCGCCCCCGCCGCCGCCGGTGTTCGCCGTGCCGGCCGTCACGCGCGTGGTCTCCGTCGACCCGTTGTTGGCGCCGCCCGTGCCTCCCCCGCCCAGGCCTCCGGCTGCTCCGGCATTCCCACTCTGGCTGCAGCCGCCGCCCCCGCCGCCGTAGTAGACGTTCGTTCCGGTGATATTGAATGGAAGTCCGTCGCCGCCCTTGCCGCCGACGTTCGATCCGGCATTCGCGCCCGCCGCTCCGGCCCCGCCGCCGCCTCCGCCCGCCCAACTGTTCGCCGTCCCGGTGCCGCCCGCAGTGCCCTGCCCCGCCGTGCCCGCCGCGCCGGCGGTTCCCGTGCCGCCGCCTCCGCCGCCCGAGCCGCCGGTCCTGGCACCCACGGTGTTGCTGTAGCCACCGCCTCCGCCGCCGCCCTTGGCCGTGAGCGAGCCGAAGATCGAGTCGGCTCCGGTGGCGCCCGACTGCTGCCCGAAGCTGCCCTCGATCGCACCGCCCGCTCCGCCGGCGCCCACCGTGTACGAGTAGTTGTTGCCCGACACCACCGTGTAGTTCTGGTGGATGACGCCGCCTCCGCCGCCCCCGCCGCCGACCTGGCCGCCTCCGCCGCCTCCGCCCGCGACGACCAGCACTTCGACCGTCGTGTAGCAGGCCGGCGCGGTCCACGTGCCGCTGCCGCTCGTGAAGGTGGATAGACCGTGGGCCGGTGAGGTCGTCACGGTCCACGTGCCCGAGATCGTCGTGCCCACCGTGACCGTCGCAGTCGCCGCCGCGAGCGCGCCCGACGCCGACGTCGTCTGGATCGCGATCGTGTCGCCGTTGACGAAGCCGCCGACAGGCCCCGGAGCGAAGGCGCCGCCGTTGCGGGAGATCCCCGTGCAGCCGGCTCCGCACGTCGCCATCACCGGGCCGGTGAACCCGGCGCCCGTCAGCGCGATCGTGTTGCTCGTGACGGTGCCGGAGGCCGCGACGCATGTCTGGTTCGTGAAGCTGAACGGCGGCGGCGTTCCGACGTTGCTGATGGCGTTCCAGACCGCGCCGTTGCAGTACTCCACGACCTTGCTGGTCGTGTTGTAGCGCAGGGTCCCCTCCGTGGTCGCGTCGCAGACGGTCGCCTGCGTCTGGTTCCCGGGGCGGATGCCTCCGGCCACGTCGAGCGCCACGGCCGGGGCGGTCGTGCCCACGCCGAGGCTGCCGCCTGTGAAATACGATACACCGGAGGCGGTGGAGCGCACGAGCCCCGCGAGCGTGCCGTTTGCAGGGAAAGCGTCGGTGATTCCGTATCCGGCGAGGGTCGTCGGACGGTCGCCCACGCCGCTCCAAGGCACGCTGCCGGCCGAACCCGTGATGCTGATGCCCGTCGGGATGTCCGCCGCCGCGAGGTTGCGGAACCCGGGCGCGCCTGTGGCGGAATCGGGACCCGCAAACACCATGTTCGCGCCCGTCGAGGTCGCGCCGGTGCCTCCGCGCGAGACGTCGAGCGTGCCCCCGACGAGCATCGACGTGTCGAGTGCAGGCAGGTCCGAGGCGGCGAGTGCGCGAAACGCAGGGGCATCGGCAGCAGAACCGGAGGACGGTCCTGCGAAGATCGCATGAGGCGCCGCCGCGGTCGTCCCGGTGCCGCCGCGGACCGTGCCGAACGTGCCCGAGGCGATCTTGCCCGCGTCGAGCGAAGGAACGTCGTCGGAAACGAGTCCGCGGAACGCGGGCGCCGCACCGGACGCTCCGGAGGCGGGCCCGGCGAAGAACGCGTTCGCGGCCGCCGTCGTCGCGCCGGTGCCGCCGCTCGCGGTGCCCAAGGGCGCGGAGAAGGCCGGAGCTGTGGTGAAGGTCTTTGCTCCGGCAATGGTCTGCGCGGTGTTCAGGTCGACGTAGCCGGCGGACAGCCCTCCGACGTCCGCGATGCCCAGCGATGCGGGCGCCCAGTGCGCACCGTCGAAACGCATCACCTGCGCGTTCGACGGCACCGTGGTCGAGACCGCCACGCCCTGGATCTTCGCCACCTGCGGATTGCCGAAGGAGCCGGCGAGGTCTCCGACGCACTGCGTCGAGGAATCGTATTTCGCGTCGAATCGGCTCCAATCGGAAGACGAGAGATACCCGTCGATGCTCGCGGAGGCCGCGGCGATGGAGATGCTCGGCGTCGTCGACCCGGCGTAGGCCGTGAGCGGCGCCGACACGGTCACGTTCCGGACCGTGCCGCCCGAGTCGAAGTCGGCCGACGGTTCCCACTGCGAGGACACGGCGTTCCACTTGAGCACCTGGCCCGCGGAGGGCTGCGCGGCGGCCACGGGGCGCGACTGCAGCCGAACGACGACCGGCGAAGACAGCGTGCCCGAAAGATCTCCGCCGCATTGCGACGATGCGTCGTATTTGGCGTCGAACAGGGACCAGTCCGAGGAAGCGAGGTAACCGGAAGCGTTCGCCGCGGCCCGCGGCAGGGACACCTGCGGCGCTGCCGACGAGCCCGAGACAGCGAGAGGAGCCGCTGCGCTCACGGAGAGCACGGTGCCGGCACACGTCCACCCGGTCGCGTCGCGCACGAGGATCTCGCCGGCCGCGCAGGGCGAAAGCGACACGGTCTGGCTCGCGTCGTCGATGGCGATGCCCGCCCCGGCCGCATACCGTGCGGAGCCCGCGAGCCGACCGGACGCGTCGACGATCGTCTGGCTGCCCACTTTCAGCGACGAAACGATCGCGCTTCCGCCGGCGACGTTCTGTGCCGTCACCGCGTAGGGCACGGGGGCGAGCTGCTGGCGCGGAGAGAGAGCTTCCGAGCCGACGCGCAGCTCCAGCCATCGCCCCGCCCCGTCGAACAGTCCGTCCGGGGGTGCGGACACCAGTCCCAGGAACGTCGCGTAGTACCCGTCCGAGAGCCCCAGCGTCTGCGATTCCTGCCACAGCACGCTGCCGCCCGTCGGCGCGTCGCAGACCGCGAACGTGACCGACGCGGTGCCCGTCGCCGCGGTGCCGTCGGCCCGCAGCAGACGGCCCTGGTAGCCCAGCAGGCGCGGCACGTCCGCGCCGGCCGGCCAGACGGCCGCGAGCAGGGCGAGAAGGGCGTACGCACGCGTGCGCATCGGGGGACCTCCGAAAAGGCCGTCGATCCGGCTGGCCGCGAAGGTACACGGCTCCGCGCGCACAGACACAGAGGCAGGTCGCGATTACCTGAAGCGCTGCCGCTATGCGCGGGCCGCGCGCCACGCAAGTCCGTAGAACCGCCGCGCGTTCTCGGCGGTCGCCTCGGCCAACGCGGCCGTGTCGATCCCCTTCACCGCCGCGAGCACCTTCGCCGTTTCCTCGACGAACGCCGGCTCGTTGCGTTTGCCGCGGTGGGGCACGGGCGCGCAGTAGGGCGCGTCGGTCTCGACGAGCAGGCGCTCCAGCGGCACGAGCTTCGCCGCCTCCCGCAGCTCGTCCGAGCTCTTGAACGTGACGATTCCCGAAATCGACACGTACAGTCCGCGGGCGAGGTACTCGTGCACGGCGGCGCGGTCGCCCGTGAAGCAGTGGATGACGCCGCCGCGCCCGGGCAGTCCCTCCTCGTCGAGCACCCGGTACGTGTCCGCCTCGGCCTCGCGCGTGTGGACCACGAGCGGCTTGTCGAGCCGGCGCGCCAGCCGCGCGAAGCGCCGGAACAGCGCCATTTGCTCTTCCGGTGTACTATGATGATAATGATAATCGAGGCCCGTCTCGCCGACCGCGACGACGTCGGGCCGCGCGGCCAGCTCCTCCACGGCGAGCACGTCCGCTTCCGGCGCGGCCGAGGCGTCGTGCGGGTGTACGCACGCGGCGGCCGAAAGGAACGATCGATCGGTCGCCGCCAGCTCGACGGCGTCCCGCGCGCCCTGCACGCCGCCGTTCTCGCGCCACAGGCCCACGACGACGACGTGCTCGACGCCGGCGGCGCGCGCCCGCGCGAGGACCTCCGCGCGGTCGGCGTGGAACGGCGCGCTGTCCACGTGCGAGTGCGAGTCGATCAGCCGCATCGGAGCAGCACCTCCCGGGGAAACGCGCGACGCAGGTGCAGCGCGAGGCGCAGTCTGCGCGCCGCAGCGCCCAGCTCGTCGGCGCGATCCACGCGTGCCTCCAGCGCGAGCCCGGCACGCTCCGCGTCCACGTCGGACAGGCCCAGCAGCAGCTCCGCCGCGACGTGCGGATCGTCGTCCGCGTACCGGGCGATGCTCTCCTGCGCCTTCGACCACCATGATCGGTCCAGCTTCACGAGCGCCAGCAGCGCCGACTCGCGCAGGTAGTCGTGTTCGTCCCGTGCAATCGCCTCGACGAGCGCGCGTCCCTCGCCGGGGTCGGCCGTGGCCAGGTACACGACGACGAAAGGGCGCTCCTCGGCGCGACGCTTCGAGGCCCGGCGCAGCAGGTGCGCGCGCGCCTTCGCGTCGCCGCCCCGGGCGAGCACGACGGCCGCGAGCGCGCGCTCGAAAGGCGTCGCGAAAAAGGCCCCGAAGACACGCCGCGCGGTCTCCGGCAGCCCGTCGTCGCCCAGCGCGAGCAGCCCCTCCAGCGCCTGGAAACGCGTGCGCCGGTCGGCGAGTGCCGCTCTCAGCACGGGCGCGGCGCGCGCGTCGCCCGCGTGCGACAGGCCCTCGGCCGCGAGCATCGCCACGCGTGCGTCCGCGTCGGCCAGCATCGCGGCGAGCGCGTCGAGCCTGCCCCGCCAGGGGGTGCCCGCAAGCGCAGCCGTGGCACGAAAGCGGACCCCCGGTACTTCATCGGCCGCGAGCGCGCGCAGCGCTCCGATGCAAGGACCCGGATCGCCCGTCGCCGCCAGCGCGTCGGCGCTCGCCGCGCGCAGCTCCGAGTCCGCCTCGCGCGACGCGGAAAGAGCCTCCGCAAAGGCCCTGGTGCGACCCTCGGGAGCGCTCTCGGCAAGCCTATCCAGCGCCCCGATCCGCTCCGCGTGCGTGTCCGGCACTATTTCACCCGCGTGCCCGGGGCGACGTCGGCCGGCACCTCGGCCAGCGAAAGCCCTTTCGAGCCTCCCGATGCCGCGAGCAGCATCCCCCTCGACTCCACGCCCCGGATGACGCGCGGCGCGAGGTTCGCCACGACGACCACGTGCCGGCCCGCCATCTCCTCGGGCGCGTACGCGGTCGCGATGCCGGCCGCGATGGTGCGCGGCTCGCCCTCCCCCACGTCCACCTGCAGGCGCAGCAGCTTGTCCGCCTTCGGCACGCGCTCGGCGGAAATCACCCTGCCCACGCGCAGATCCAGCTTCGCGAAGTCGTCCCAGGCGATCTCGGCCGCGACCGGCACGGGGGCGGGCTTCGCGTCCTCTTTCGGCGCGAAGAGGCTCTCCACGACCGCCGCGTCCATGGGTGGCAGCAGCGGTTTCGGGACGCCGATGGTGTGGTCGTGCAGGTCGAAGCGGGTGCCCTCCTCCCAGGCCTGCGGCGCCAGTCCGAGCTGGCGGAAGATTTCGTCGGACAGGCGCGGCACGACGGGCGCGAGCATGGTCGCCAGCACCTTCGCCACGTTCGCCACGAGCGTCACGTCGGAGCGCGCACGTGCGGGATCCGTGCGGATGGTCTTCCAGGGCGCCGCCGCCTGCATGAACTCGTTGGCGAAGGCGGACAGCGACTCGACCTGCTTCACCGCCTCGCGCAAGTTCAGCTCCGCGAACGCTTCCTTCGCGCGTGCAGGGAAAGCGCCGAGGTCCTGCTGAACCGCCGTCGGAGTGCCCAGGCGCGCGTCCAGGCTCTTCGCGCAGAAGGCGAGCGCGCGGTTCACGAGGTTGCCGACGTTGTTGACGAGCTGCGAATTGACCCTGTTTCTCAGCTCATCCGTCGTGAACTCGATGTCGTCCAGCGCCGGCCCCAGGTTCGCGGCGAGGTAGTAGCGCAGGTACGAGGGGTCGAGCGCGTCCAGCCACTCGCGCGCGGAGACCATGCGGCCGCGCGACTTGCTCATCTTCGCCCCGCCCAGGTTGAGCATCCCGTGCACCTGGACGCGCTGGGGCAGCGCGAAGCCCGCCGCGTGCAGCATGGCGGGCCAGAAGAGCGTGTGGAAGTAGACGATGTCCTTGCCGATGAAGTGCGCGATCTCGGCCTGCCCTCCGGCAGGGCCGTCGGTGCCCGGCCAGTAGCGGTTCAGCTCGAGGCCCTTCGCGCGGCACGCGTGCGCCGCCGACGCGATGTAGCCGACGGGGGCGTCCAGCCACACGTAGAAGAACTTGTCCGGCGCCCCCGGGATCGGGAAGCCGAAGTACGGTCCGTCGCGCGAGATGCACCAGTCCTTGAGCCCCTCGTCGAGCCAGCGCGTCACGTAGTTGCGCACCTCCGGCTGCAGGCGCGCGGAGAATTCGCGCAGGAACGGCGCGAACGTCGACAGGCGCACGAAGAGATGGCGGCTCTCGCGGCGCACCGGCGGGCGGCGGCACAGCGTGCAGTACGGATCCTTCAATTCCACCGGCGTGTAGGTCTTGTTGCAGCGCTCGCACACGTCGCCGTACTGGTCCGCGGCGCCGCAGGAGGGGCACGCGCCCTTGACGAAGCGGTCCGGCAGGAACCTCCGATCATTCTCGCAGTAGAATTGTTCGACGGGCTGCTCGAACACGTGTCCGCCGGCGCGCAGCCGCTCGTAGATGCGCTCGGCGAAGGCGCGGTTCTCCGGCGAATTGGTCGTGTAGTAGGTGTCGAACGCCACGTCGAAGCCGGCGAAGTCGCGCTCGTGCTCGCGGCGGAAGCGCTCCACCATGTCGGCAGGTTCCAGGCCCAGCTTGCGCGCGTTCACCTCGATGGGCGTGCCGTGCGTGTCGGCGGCGCACACGTAGAGCACGTCGCGCCCGAGCATCCGCTGGAAACGCACCCAGATGTTGGTCTGGATGTGCTCCACCAGATGGCCCAGGTGCACGGGGCCGTTCGCATAGGGAAGCGCGCTGGTGACCAGCAGGGGGATGCTTCGGCTTTCGGCTTTCGGCTTTCGGCTTTCGGAAAAACCGTCGTTCTCGCTCATGGTGCCTTCTCCGGCTTCCGGCCCGCGTCGACTTCGGATGGCGTTTCGGTCCCGGGTTCCTTCGAAAGCCGAACATCGAAAGCCGAAAGCCGATCGTTTCTCTAGCCGGAATCCCGCGGCGCGCCACCCTGCCCCGGCCCGCGGGGACCGCGGTGGCGGTGGCGCCCCCGGTGGCGGCCCTCGCCCTCGCCCGGGCCCGGGCCCGGGCCCGGCGCGGCGGGCGCGGCGGGAGGCGGGGCGGCGGGCCGCGGCGCGGGAACCGGCGGACCAGTCGCGGCCAACGCGGCCTGCGGCGGCGGAGCGTCCGCGGGTTTCTCCGTCGCCGGACCGCGCCCGCGCGGGCGGTGCGCGAAGCGCTCGCGGCGCGGCTGCGCCGGCTCCGCCCGCGCGGCCGGCGCCGAACCGCCCACGCTCTGCGGCAGCGCTGCCGCCTTGCTTTGCGGGACGGGCGGAGGCTCGCGGGGAGCGGCTTCCGCAGGCTTCGGCGGACCGGGAGGCCTCCGATCGCGCGGCGGCGCCCCAGCGGACGCGCGCTCCCCGCGCCGCCCTGCGTGCGCCTCGTCGCGCGCGACCTCGGGCGCGCGGCCCTGGCGGCGCCAGCGCTCCACGGGCGGGCGCGGCCTGTCGGCCTGCGCGGGCGCAGGGGCGGTCGTCGCAGGAGCCGCGGGCTCCGCGGCCTCCGACTCCGCGGGCGGCGCGTCGCCCGAATCCGCCTCGTTTTCAGGCTCTTCCGCCTCGGCGGCCCCGGCGCGGCGCACTTCGGCGGCGGGAAACTCCTGCGTCCCGTCGCTGCCGTCCAGGTGCACGCGCACGAAACCGCGCAGCACCGACACGTCCACGACGCGGCCCGGGCCCTGCGGCGTGACGACCTGCTTGCCGATGCGCGGGAGCCTCCGGCGCGAGTCGCGGTAGACCTCCTCCTCGTACGCCAGGCAGCACAGCAGGCGCCCGCACACGCCCGAGACCTTCTGCGGGTTGAGCGCGAGCGCCTGGTCCTTGGCCATGCGGATGCCGACCGGCGCGAACGAGCGCATCCACGAGGCGCAGCACACCTCTCGGCCGCAGGGGCCCACGGCACCCAGAATCTTGGTCTCGTCGCGCGGCCCGATCTGGCGCATCTCGACGCGGGCGCGCAGCTTCTGGGCCTGCTCGCGCACGAGGTGGCGGAAGTCCACGCGCCCCTCGGCCGAGAAGAAGAACGTCGCCTTGTCGCCGCGGTGCGCACGTTCGCAGGCGACGATCTTCATCGGGAGGCCCTGCTGGCGGGCGCGCGCGCAGCAGCCGCGCAGCGCCTCGTGCTCGCCGGTGCGGTTGGCCTCGTCGCGCGCGAGATCCTCGCCGGTGGCGACGCGCAGCACGCGCCGCAGCACGCCGTCGTGCGGCACGGCCTCGCGCACCAGCGGCTCGCCGACGGTCCAGCCCAGCTCCTCGCCGCGCTCGGCCTCGACGACGACGCGCTGGTCGTGAACGAGCGGCAGATCGCCCGCGTCGTAGTCGTGGATCATCGCGGCGGCGCGGCGGAACTGCACGCCCACGACGCGCGGGTGCGCGGCGCGCGAGGGCGGGGCCGGTGCGGCGTCCGGCGAGGGGGACGATTCGGGCAACGACGGACCTCCCGGCCGACCTCGGCCGGAGAACCGTGCCGGTATACCTCGCGGCCGCAGTACGTTCCAGCACGACGCATTGCCACCCGAGGTCCGAAGCGGCGGGAACCATCCGCAGCAGGGAACGCCGTGGCGCCAGGGACACCAGGGGCCAGGGATTGGAAGACCGGTGCCGACCCGGCAATCCCGGCGCGGGCATGCGACTCAAGCCCGGCATCCGGCCGTCAGGCCGATCCGTCCGCGGGCCCGGCCGACGGCAGCCGTACACTGAATACCGATCCCTCGTCCGGGCTGCTGCGCACGCGGATGGTGCCTCCGTGCGCCTCGACGAGCTGGCGCACGATCCACAGGCCGAGGCCGTAGCCGCCCGCCTGGCGCGCCCCTGCGCGCTCGAACGACTCGAAGATGCGCTCCAGGTGCTCGGGCGCGACGCCGACGCCCCGGTCGGCGACCACGAGCTCGGCCCATCCGCCCTCGGATCGCACCGTGACGTCCACGGGGTTGCCGCGGCCGTACTTGACGGCGTTGGACACGAGGTTCGAGATGATCTGCTCCAGCCGCACGGGATCGCAGAAGGCGGGAACGGGACCGTCGGCGTGGACGCTCACCCGCGCCTCGCTGCCCGGCTGCACGCGCCCGGCCTGTTCCTGCGCGATTTCGCGTGCCAGAGCCGCGGCGTCGACGCTTTCGCGCCGCAGCACGAGCTTGCCCGCGCGCAGGCTGGACAGCTCCAGCAGTCCGTCCAGGAGCATCGCGAGGCGCCGCGACGTGCCGTCCATGCGCTCGACGAGACCGACGACGGCGTCGGGAGCGGCGGGCTCCCTGCGCAGCAGGCGCAGTGCGTTCTCGACCTGCAGCCGCAGCGCCGCCAGCGGCGCGCGCAGATCGTGCGAGGCGACCGCCAGCACCTCCTCGCGCGCCCGCACGGCCTCGTGCTCGCGCGCGAGCGCCAGACGCTCGTCCTCCGCCCGGCGGCGTTCCGTCACGTCGCGCACCGCCGCCACGACGAGCAGTCCCTGCGGCGTGCGGAGCGGACTGAGGCTGATTTCCGCCGGAAACGTGCTCCCGTCGCGGCGCACGGCGGCGAACGACTGGCCCGGCGCCCCCATGGGACGGGCGCGGGGCGTCTCCTCGTAGGCGCGCCGGTGCTCGCGGTGCACCTCGCGCAGCGGCGCCGGGACGAGCATCTCCACGGGCTGGCCGACCAGCTCGTCGGGCGGCCAGCCGAACAGCGTCTCGGCGCGTCCGTTGGCCACGACGATGCGCCCGGTGCTCTCGGCGACCAGCATGGCGTCGGGCGCCGTCTCGAGCATGCGGCGCAGCAGTTCCTCGCCGGGCAGGGGCTCGCCGCGGCTGCGCACCGAGAGCACGAGCACGGGTCCCCACTCCGGCCCGACCTCCAGTTCCGCGTCGAACTCGCTGCCGTCGCCGCGCCGGACGCGCAGCGGCAGCGCGCCGCTGGGCCCGAGCACGCTGCGCCAGGCCGCGCCCCCGGGGACCGCGCCCGGAGCGAAAAGCGCGGCAAGTGGGCACTGCTCCACTTCCTCGCGGGGGCGGGCGAAGAGCCGGCGCGCGGCCGCGTTGGCGGCCGTCACCGTGCCTGAGGCGGCTTCCACGACGAGCAGCGCGTCCGGCGCCGCCTCCAGAAGCGAGTTCTGCGCCCGAATCGTCGTTGCGGCCTCCATGCGCGGTCCCTCCCCGGCGACGAGGCGCCGACTCCTCCGAAGTGCGTCTATGGCGTGGCGCGGGCGCCCGCCAGCGAATCGGGCGGGCGCGGCGCATCGCCCCGGGCGCGGCTCCCCGGCGTGCAGCACCGAGCGATCGACCGCAGGGGTGCGAGACCGTCCGACATGCGCGCGCGCGTCGGAAACGCTCGGCAGGCGACGGCTATGCGTGCGCGCCGCACAGCGCGAACACGACCCTCGCGAGCGCGACGCGCCCGTCCGCGCCGCTCTTGAGCGCGACATCCGTCTCCGCGCACAGGGCGAGGGCACGCAGGAGCTTGCGCGTGCCGTGCCTGCGCGCCCGGCGGTAGTTCATCCACGCCGCCCACGGGGCCGGCATGCGGTCGCCCGTCGCCAGTTCGGCATAGCGCGGCAGAATGCTGCGCTGGTAGTCCTCGAACGCGGCCTCGCGCCCGCCCATGAGCCCGAGCTTGTCGTAGCGCGCCGCGTCCAGCGTCATGCGCCGCACGGCGCCGGTCATGCCCGCGGCGATCATGAACGCGGGCTTTCCGCGCGAAAGCTCGTCGTCCACCAGACGCATCGCGCGGCCGCCGTCGCCTTCGCCCAGCGCGTTGCCCAGCTCCCAGAACTCCTCCTCGCGCAGCGGCGCGACGAGAAGCTCCACGTCCCGCTGCTCGATGGTCGCGCGATCGCCCGCGTACAGGGCGAGCTTCTCCAGCTCCTGCGCCATCTGGCGCATGGCGGTGCCGAGGCGATCCTTGAGCACTCCTGCAGCGCCGGCGGAGAGCTTCTTGCCGTGCGGACCGAGCAGCTCGGCCGCGAGGTCGCCGATGTCGATGCTCTCGACGCCGCGGCCGCGACCGCTGCGCTCGACGCCCCGCTTGAGCACGAGCCCGCGCTCCTGGATGACCCGCACCAGCGCATGCTTCTCGTCGAATTCGTCGCACAGCAGCAGCAGGTGATTGCCCTTGGGCGGCCCTGCCGTCACGCTGCGGCGCAGCAGCTCGGCTTCCTCGCGCGGCGGCTTCAGATCCATTTCCTTCGCGAATTTCGCCACCGCGGAGAAGAACTCCCGATCCTCGCCCGCCGGGTCGAGCCCCGTCTCCTTCTTCCATCGCGTTTTCGGCGGAGATTCGGGGCTTTCCGGATCCAGCTCGCGCCACGTCCACCCGGCCGGCGCGACGAGCGACAGCAGGCGCCGCGCCGCGTCCTTGCGCCGCGAGGGCTGCGCCCACAGCTCTTTCGCGCGCGCCAGCTCGCGCGCCGTGTCGCGCTTCTCGAGCAGGATGTCCGCGCCGTCGACGAACACGATCTTGGTGCCGCGGAACATCGGCACGGTGTCGAGCTGGCGGGCGACCTCGCCGGCGCCCGCCGCGCCGTCCACCTGCACCCAGTTCAGATCCGCTTTCCCCTTCGGGACAAGCGCTTCCGCGATGGTCTCCGCGGCGCGACGCGCCAGGAACTCCTCGCCGTGGACCAGGTAGAAGGGGCGCGCCTTGCCGGCCTTGATCTCCGCCAGCGCGTCGTCGAGCGCGTCGCTCATGGGTCGGACTCCCCGGGCGCGGACGCCCGGATGCCGCAGAAGGAAAGGAACGCCCGCTCCATCGCGAGCCGCGCCTGCGCGTTGCGATCCAGGTCCGAGCGCGCCCGTCTCAGCAGGTCGATGCGCGAAAGCGCGCCGCGCGCACCGAGCTTGTGCGCGCTCGCCTCGGCCTCCGCCGCGAGATCCAGGTGCGTGCGCGGAGGCGCCCCCGCGGCGGCCGCACCCGCCACGTCCTGGTACCAGGTCTCCAGCACGTCCAGCGCGCGCTCGGCCGTGTCCCGGTCGTCGCCCAGAATTCCCGCCAGCTCGAGCCAGCCCAGGTAGTCGCGCGGACCGAGAAGCTCTGCCGATAGAATGGTGCGGCGCCGGGACTCGAGCGTCTTCGGGTCGATGCCGAGCGCGCCGCCCATGCTGCCGCCCGCCACGGCGGCGCACAGCATCGCCTCGTTTTCGGGCATGGCGCGCTCGCGCGCGACGCGCGCGGCCACGACCGGCAGCGGCAGCGGGCCGAAGGGCACGCGCAGGCAGCGGGAGCGGATGGTGATCTTGAGCGAGTCGGGCCGCGACGACAGGAGGATGAACGTGGTGTCGCCCGGCGGCTCCTCCAGGGTCTTGAGGAAGGCGTTCTGCGCGGTCTCGGTGAAGTCCTCGTCGCGCACGACGACGACCTTGCGCCGCGCGCCCGTGACGCGCAGCGCCACGCGGGGAATGACGAGGTCGCGCACGAGGCGCACGCCGATGGCCTTGGCGGGCGCGCGATCGCCCTGCGGCTCGTAGAGACCCGCGGCGGCCATGTGCGCTTCGGTGTCGATCCACATGACCATCGGGTGCGAGTGCGTGCGCGGGTCGTCCGTGATGCGGCGGCAGGAATCGCAGCGCCCGCAAGGGTCCT
>Ga0172368_10004352_pt1 | contig 16428 bp, 12 predicted proteins | sample Lak11m_FD_114540 | JGI IMG/M metagenome (GOLD analysis project Ga0172368, IMG submission 114540) | Freshwater microbial communities from Kabuno Bay, South-Kivu, Congo - kab_022012_11m | ecosystem: Environmental > Aquatic > Freshwater > Lake | place: Democratic Republic of the Congo: South-Kivu...
AATTTACGCTGTTTTGAGGGGCTTACTTTTTAAAATCTTATCCTATTAAAATATTGCCTGCTGATTTACAGATAGTTAAAAACACAAAAGTGTCATTTTAAATTTTTATCGGACACTGATGAAATTTTATATCAATATTTAATTTATGTTAAAAAAAACAGTAATAATTTATCTTTATTATTAAATTTGTGTATGTAAATTGTGTTATATTTTTTATTAAAACTATTAATGTTTAAGTATGAAAAGGCTGTATTTAAGTTTGCTTTTTTTATTGTTTTTTGTAAATCTGTTTTCACAGGATACCTTAAAAAACAATGATATTAATAGGCATTTTGATTCTACTTATTTTCCATCCGGTTTTAAAACAATTAATGTCTATGCAAAGATGGGTTGTGAAAGATGCACTTCTATTGTTGAATTATTAGAAATGTACAAAGTTCCGTTTAATGAATTTGATTTAGATAATGACAGTATTTTTAGAAGAGTTGATAGTTTAATTCATATTGCCTTACCGTACAAGAATTTGGGATATTCAATAGGATTTCCGGTAATTCAAATCGATTCAGTCATTTTTTTCAATATTGCAAATCATACCGAATTTGTAAATGAATTGAAGGAATACTTGCAAAAGCATAAGAAATAATTTCTAAAATATTAATTGAGCTGAGGGTCAATAGGAGATATTGCCCAATAGGTATATTCTTTCCCCATTTTTTTAAGGATATTATTCCACAGCACCTGAGGCGTATTTTCTAAAAAGTTCAGATTTTTATAATCAACCACTACCCACGATTTTTCTTCAAGTTCTTTATTTAACTGATTAGGTGTCCAGCCTGAGTAGCCAACATAGAATTTTATGGCAGAGGGAACAATTTTATTGTCTAATATCAAATCTTTTATTTGTTCAATGTCGCCTCCAAAATAGAGGTTTTCATTTATTTTAAGGCAGTTTTCAATCACATGTCCCATTGAATGTAAATAAAATACAGAATTGGGATTGACAGGCCCCCCTAAATAAACAGGTGCATCGAATGGGGGGAAATCTTCAACCAATTCGGATATTGAAATATTTATCGGTTTATTCATTATGAGACCATAGGAGCCTTCTTCGTTGTGTTCAGCCAGTAAAATGACAGAGCGGCTAAAATATAAATCTTTTAAAAATGGTTCAGACAAAAGAAGTTTGCCGCCTTCGGGTTCTTTATATGCTTTAAATAGAGCTTGCATTTTTTTATTTTTTTAAATTTCGCTTTTTTATTTATTCAAATAAAATCTTATTAATACTTTTGAATTAAATTTAAAGCCTCATTGATTTTCAAAAATAATACCAGAATAATGATTATAACCCATAACGAAAAGCATTTTAATGAGTTGCGCAAAGAATTTCCTTTTTTTGTTTTTGAAAACTACAGCATCAAATATACAAATTTAAATATTTGTATTACTTATCACTTTAATTTATCTGATAAAATTAGTTTTTATCCCAGTTTAGAAATTCCTTTTAATAAAGAAATAAACAAAGATAAATTGTCAGATGCCCTGCTGAATAATATTGTTTTTCATATAGGGCTTATTGAATTGTTAAGCTATTGGAAGGCGGCCTGTTCACCTGAAATTATCATTAAACCTTTTAAGCTCAATGAAAATCAATTGCAATGGTGGAAAAATTTGTATTTCAATGGCTTGGGAGAGTTTTTTTATTTGAATGGCATAAATCCCGACATTAATAATTTTGTTACAATAAGAAGCGTTGGAAAGGAACATTTGGAAAAACAAAAAATTGAGTTGAAAGATGCCAACATTATCCCAATGGGAGGGGGAAAAGACTCAGCTGTGACATTTGAATTGATGAGTGAAGCCGGTCAGGATAATTTGATTTTCTTTTTAAATCCGCAGCATATACCTGTAAATGTTATCAATGTGCAGAATAGAAATAACTTAATTGTAACTGCAAAACGGGAAATCAGTCATGAATTGCTGGAATTGAATAAAAAGGGTTTTTTAAACGGGCATACACCATTTTCGGCACTGTTGGCTTTTACGAGCTTGTTGATATCGGCACTGACTTGGCGAAAAAACATAGTGCTGTCTAATGAATCCAGCGCTAATGAGTCAACTGTTGCCAATACAACAATCAATCATCAGTATTCCAAAACAATTGCATTTGAAAGGGATTTTCGAAAATATGTGAAAGAATATATTTCAGAAGATTTTAATTATTTTAGTTTTTTAAGGCCAGTCAACGAATTGCAGATAGCATTTCTTTTTAGTGGTTACAACCACTTTTTTGATAAATTCAGAAGTTGTAATGCTGGCAGTAAGTCGGGTGTATGGTGTTGTAAATGTCCCAAATGCCTGTTCACATATATCATTTTATCGCCATTTTTGAGCGAAGTTGAATTGATTCATATTTTTGGAGAGGATTTGTTTGCCAAGAAAGCATTTCAGGGCGTTTTTGATCAATTGACAGGTAAAGCAGCAGTTAAACCTTTCGATTGTATTGGCACCATAGATGAAGTTAATGCTGCTCTCGTATTATGTATAGAGAAATACAACGGTGAAGATTTACCGTACTTACTTAGTTATTATTTTACAGATGATTTGTATAAAGAACATAAGAAAAAAGATTCCAAAACTTTATTGAGACAATTTAATAAAGAGAATTTTTTATCAGATGCGCATAGTGATATCATCAAAAAAGCTTTAAATAAAAGGTTTATGAGTGTGTATAATGAAAAAATGCCATGATGCTCAGGAAAAAAATAGAACCTTTACTAATCAATAAAAATCTTGCTATTTTAGGTTTTGGCCGAGAGGGTACATCTACTTTTCGTTTAATAAGGCAACTCTTTCCGAAAAAACATATTGCTGTTTTCGATAGGAGTGACACGGTTTGCCAAATTTCTCTCCTGAAGGAAGATTTGAACGTGACCATATATTCGGGGGAGAATTACCTTGAAAAATTAAATGATTATGACTTTGTGATAAAAAGTCCCGGTATATCATTTAAAGAACTTACAGGACTTACTTTTTCAGGAGAAATCAGTTCTCAAACCGACATTTTTTTGAATTGTTTTGCCTCACAGGTTATTGGTGTTACAGGGACTAAGGGTAAAAGTACGACATCGAGTTTGTTAATGCACATTTTAAAAGAAAGCGGCAATGAAGTGGTTTTTGTTGGAAATATTGGCATTCCGCCCTTTGATGAATTGGATAATATTCATAAAAATACATACATTGTTTATGAGATGTCATCTCATCAGCTCGAAAGTGTCCATTATTCACCACATATTGGCATTTTACTAAATATATTTCAGGAACATCTCGACCATTATAAAAGCTATGCAGATTATCAGGAAGCCAAGCTGAATATTGGAAAATTTCAGAAAGCAGATGATTTTTTTATTTTCAATGCTGATAATTGTGAGGTTGTAAATAATAAAAACAAGCTGAACCTAAAGAGTGTTTTATTGCCATTTTCTTCAATTAATAGATTGACAAAAGGCTGTTATTGTGATGGTGAAATGATAGAGATTAATATTAATGATTATCAAAAATATTATTACAAGACCGACTTTAAAAGAAACCTGCTCGGGCAGCATAACCTCATGAATATTGCTGTGGCAATAATGACATGTAAAATAATTGGTCTTGAGGATGTCCCAATTTTTGATTCTATTGCTACGTTTAAAGGATTGCCACACAGGTTAGAGTATGTTGGCTGTTTTAACAAAAAACATTTTTATAATGATTCGATTGCTACAATACCTGAAGCTGCAGTAGAGGCAATAAAAACTTTAAAAACTATTGATACTCTCATTGCAGGTGGATTTGACAGAGGTATTGATTATCAAAACTTTGCGATGTTCCTGTCGCAGGCTTCTGTAAGAAATATAGTTCTAACAGGGGATGCGGGTAAAAGAATATATGACCTGCTTTCTACAATAGAACACAATAAGACTTTGTTTTATTTTTCAGGTTTCGATGAAGCCATCATAAAAGCCATATCAGAAACCAAAGAAGAATCAATTTGTTTATTGTCTCCTGCAGCAGCCAGTTATGGAATGTTTAAAAACTTTGAAGAGAGGGGTAAGCATTTTAAAAAACTGTTATCGCTATATACTTAACAGTCATTTAATCTTTCTTTTTTGCGCTGGTTTTTTTCTCAGTTTTTGGTTCTTTTTCAGCAGCTATCTCTTTTGACTTTTCCTTTTTTGGGGTTTCCTTTTTAGGTTTTTCTTTTTTTTCAACTTCAACAGTTTGTGGTTGTTCAACGACTGTTGCAACTTTTTCAACGACAGGAATATCTTTAATTTCTTTAGGTTTGCTTACAACCTTAGGCAGTGATTTTTTCTTGTTTTTTTTGCGGGTTACACCTGTTGAACCCATTACTATTTTACCTCTGCGGGTTTTTTTATCACCTTTTCCCATATAAATAAATATTTAAATTAAACAATTATTCAAGATATGATTAAGATATAAATCTTTAATATTGAAGCAAAAGTAATAATTACAATTTAATAAAGTTTTATTTTATCAAATATTTTTTAACTTGAAACGAAAAAACAATGAAACTGTCGGCAAATTTGCTATTTTTCTGACAAAAATCTTTGTTCGAGAAGTTCGGCATCTTTAATTGTATTTTTGTACCATTCTTTAAGTATGGCATAGGTTTCAGGCTTTTCTAATTGCCATTTAATATCCGATTGTCTCAATTTTTCAGTCAAATAAAAAAGACATAGTGCTGCAGAAACAGAGATGTTGAAACTTTCGGTAAAACCGTACATGGGAATTTTAACATGTGCATCAGCGTTTTCTAAGGCTATATCCGACAAACCGTCTTTTTCTGTGCCAAAGAGAAGGGCTATTTTTTTGTCAATATTAATCTCTGAAATATTTACAGCTTCTGTATGCAATGAAGTGGCAATCACACTGTAACCTTTGGCTTTGAGATGGTTGATGCAATCAAGCGTATTGTTTTCTTTGGCGTTGTATTCGTAGATATTAAGCCATTTTGAAGAGCCTAAAGCAATGTCAGGGTTTATCTGGTATTTGTTTTTATTTTCAATAATATGCACATCCTGAACGCCGAAACAATCGCAAGTGCGAAGCACAGCACTGGTGTTGTGCGATTGATAAATATCTTCAAGTGCAATGGAAATGTGACGTGTTCTGTTTTTAATCACTTCTTCAAAGCGCTTAATGCGTTCTTCAGTTACAAACTGACTGAAATAATCGATAATTTGTTTCTGGTATTCAGTATCGGACATGATAAATGAAGTTATATTAATTTGTTAGTGAATGCTGTAGCAGCAACTATTTTAAATAAAATTCTTGCGCCTACATTGGCGTCCCAGTCATCATTTCCAGACGATACTTCACATAAATCGAACCCAATGATTTTTTTATTTTTTAAAGTTAATTGACGAAGCAAATAAGTAAATTCGTTAAATGCCATGCCCCCCGGAACAGGCGTTCCTGTGTTGGGACAAAGGCTGGGCTCAAGTCCGTCAATATCAAAACTAATGTACACATTTTCATCAAGAAGTGAGATGATATTTTCGGTGATAACATCCCATGTATCGCCTTTATATAAACAATTCTTAATATCACAGTCAAAAAAAGTATGTATGCGTTCAGGATTACTTTTTATTTTCTCCATCTCTTTGTGCCCTATGTCGCGCACACCAATCTGAACAAGACTTTCAATATTGTCCAATGATAAAGCGTGGTGCATGATAGAAGCATGTGAAAATACAAAACCTTCATATCCATTTCTTAAATCGGCATGGGCGTCTATCTGAAGTATGGAGAATTTCTTGTGTTTCTTTGATAATGCTCTTATTAGTCCTAAAGGAGAACTGTGATCACCACCTAAGATGCCTACGATTTTGTTTTTATTCAGATAAAATGAGGCTTTTTCTTCAACCCATGAATTCAAACTACTGCAAGATGCATTCATTGCTTCGAGCTTCTTTTTTAAATCAGGACGGTTGTTTAAATCATTTCCAAGAGACAAATAATCAATATACTCCTTTGCAGATTGCCTTTGTTTTTTGTTTTCGGCTTTCCATTCATCGGAAACGTCTTCCATAAATATGCCTGCTTTCCAGGGCATGCCATATTCATAATCGAACAAATCTAATTGCAAAGAGGCTGTTTTTATGGCTTCAGGGGCATTGGAAGTACCATCATTATAAGAAACGCTGACATCCCATGGGACAGGTATGATAATAATATCCGATTCTTCTGCATTGAAGGGCAATCCGAAAATATTATTGTCCTGAGTGAGTAATTCGTCGAAATCGAATGTTTTAATTTTATCCTCTTTGCTTTTGGTCATATTGAAAAAAGAAATAATTTTATAGCAATAAATAATAGTAAATATATTTGAAAATACAAAAATATGAAGATTGCTAAGATTAACATAATAGTGCTGTGTTTATTTTTTCTGAGTCATATCACTTTTTCTTTTGCGCAAAACAATATGTCGTTGTGTACCAAATCGTTGCTAAATGATTTGAATGCCTGCATGGATGATGATGGAATTTACAAACCAACAAAAGAACTAAAGGACAAATATGCGATGTTTGAAAAAAATGGGATTATTTATGTGTCTGGCTTGGCGCAGATAAATGATAAAAGTGTTATAGAAAATCTGAGAGGGTTAAACTGCATAGTAGGTACGCAAATAAAGGACATTATTGCATTAAGAGTTCCATTGAGTGTTTTGGATGTTTTAAGTGATGTGAAAGGATTAAAATATTTAGAATTGGGAAGAAAAATTAAACCCGATTTGAAAGACGCCTTAATAGATACCAGAACTGACAGTGTCCATGCCGGCATCTTCTTGCCTACGACTTATTCGGGTAAAGGCGTTATTATTGGCGTTACAGACTGGGGTTTTGATTACACACATCCTGCATTTTATGATACAACACTGTCAAATCTGAGAATAGTGAGGGCATGGGATCAGTATAAAAATTCGGGTCCGGCCCCAGCGGGTTTATTGTATGGTACTGAGTTTTCGGGTCAGCAAGAGCTTTTGGCTGCTGAACACGACACTTCCAATATTTATGGTTTGCATACACACGGCACACACACCTCTGCCATTGCAGCAGGTTCGGGTGCAGGAACACCTTATAAGGGGTTTGCTTATGAAGCTGAGCTGGTAATGGTTACAATTCTGGTTGATGAAGCCTCAGTAATTGACGCATTTAATTACATATACAATTATGCAAATTCTGTTGGGAAGCCGGTGGTGGTAAACATGAGCTGGGGTTTGTATTATATGGGTACACTCGATGGCACATCTTTGTTAAGCCAAAGCCTTGATTATCTGAGCGATATGGGGGTGACTTTTGTGTCCAGCGCAGGCAATAATGGCAATGTTAACTTTCACATTAAAAAGTCATTTACACAAGCCAATGACACACTCAGAACTTTTATTGATTTTGAACCCTATTCTTTAATTCCAACCATGTGGGGACAGTCTGTATCGATGTGGGGAACACCCAATACTTCATTTGCCTATGGATTGGAAATTTATAATAGTACCAATAATTTAATTCAGGATTTGCCAGTATATCATACCAGCAGTGGTTTGGTGCTTGATACCAATGTGATTATTGGCACAGACACTATTGAATACAAAGTAGAATCTGAAACTGCTAATCCTTTTAACCAAAGACCAGGGGTGAGATTAAGGGTTAGAAACTTAAAAACAAGTACTTACAAGATAGCTTTGAAAGTTATGTCTGACACAGGTACGGTACACTTGTGGAATATCATAGAATTGGTTAATGATGTAGGCAATTGGGGAGCCGCTTTTTCAAATCAATTACCTAATACTGTTGCAGGAAACGATGCTTATGGCATTGGAGAACCAGCCTGCGCATCAAGTGTTATTGCAGCAGGTTCCTACCGTTCTCAAATCAAATTACCCAATGGCAATCTTTCATTTGGAAATATTTCATCCTATTCAAGTAAGGGGCCTCTGATTAATGAAGTGATAAAGCCCGATATTACGGCGCCCGGTGAAAATGTCACTTCAGCAGTATCTTCTTTTTACAATGGGACTACAATTTCAACTGTAACCAATGTGAATTTTAACGGGAAGATTTACAAGTTCGGACGTTTGTCGGGAACCTCCATGTCGAGCCCTGCTGTAGCAGGTATAGCTGCTTTATTGCTCGAAGTGAAGCCCACATTGACCCCTTCTGAAATTAAAAATTTAATTAAACAATCAGCCCGTTTTGATAATTATACCGGAATCATTCCTCCAACGGGAGATGTGATATGGGGTTGGGGAAAAATTAATGCTTATAAGGCGGCAACAACAGCGGCGGGAGTAGCAGGAAATAATTATTATTTCTCAACAAACAAAGATGTGAAATTATTTCCTAATCCAAGCAATGGCTTTATTAATTTTGATGGTATAAAGGAAGGGTATTATGATGTAAGGGTGTTTGATTTGACAGGTAAATTGGTGTATGAAACGCAAAGATTGTATGTATCACAGCAATGCCCTTATAATTTTGCGATGCTTCGAAAGGGTGTTTATACAGTGTGTTTAAAGTCGGTTGAAAATCAATATGATATGAAGTTGGTGCTTCAATAAATAAAAAAAAGAAAGCTCTTGAATTTTAGGAACTTTATTTTTTATGGATTTTTTCTTTATTTACTTTTGTCTTAACACAAAAGTAACAAAAAGTCAAGGCTGCATAAAAATTTCCTAAAAACTACGGCTTTTATTCCGGCGCAACCAAAGCCGATCAGATGATACTTTCTGCGCTATGTTTCATGCTTACTACTCCTTCACTTGTTGGTTGCTTTCAACAGCATAAATGAGTTATTTTCTTTGGAATAAAAACCTTGTTTTTCAACGGAAATTTTTTTGAGGCCGATTTCGCACCCTGAAACATAGTTTTTTCATAGTTTAGCAACTACTTCGGATTTAGCTACTATCAAAACTTCGCTTATGCACACTGGAATGGGTTCAACAAATGGGCTTTGGTGGCAGCTTAAATTAGTATATTTTTGGAGGTTATCTTAAATGTTTGCAAAGCAATGTTTTTCTTGAATTTTGTTATTCGGCTATCTTTACCCCCAGACCCCATTTCGGCAAGCTCAACGCATCGCCTAAAAGAGACTATCCAACGCACGTTTCAGGGAGGATTCCCTTCAGGGAAAAGAAGGGTGTGGGATGGCAAAAAGCAAAGCAATTAGAAAAACACATTACTTTTGAGACAGTCTCATATAGGAAAAATTAAACATATCATTTTATTCCATTCAATGTATCTTTTTGATTGAGTTTGGCAATGCATGAATAAACTGCATATCTCAAAGCTTTTTCGCGGGGATCGTCTTCGGCAAAAGCATTCATTTTAGTCATGGCATAGCAGTAACCAAGTTGCAAATCGGGGTCAGCAAATGCAAAAGAACCACCGGCTCCGGTCATGCCAAAAGCTTTTTCGGAAGTGCCAAAAGGAAACGACGCTGAAGGTTTTCTGAAACCTGCCCTGTAAAACATTGGTTCACACAAAACAATGTCATTGTTATTGTCTGGCATTTTGAAGGATGGGGAGGTGATCTCTTTAAATACGTCAGGTTTTAGATTCAGCTCTTTGGCTCCTTTAGAAAAAATCCAGTAAAGTTTTGCAATATCTTGCACCTTTCCTATCCCATTTACACAAGGCATATTGCTTTTTAAAAGTTTTCTGTTGTTGGGGTTTAAACCAATAAGCTGACGAAAAATTTTATTGATTAATGAAAAAGGATTGAAAAGCTTTCTGCGCAAATGGGTGGGCAGTTGTCTGAATTTAAACATTCTTTTGAATGAAGTGATGTGTAAAACCTGAGCCAGCCTATTATTATCGATGGTATCAGGCAGACCAAAGTAGAACTCAATGCCTAAAGGTTTTGCTATTTCGTCGTAGAAATATTGACGTAATTCGCGATGCTGAGAGTCGGTGCGTTTAAACAATTCATTCAGATACAAACCTGTTGAATAGAGATGGTACCCTTGCTGTGTCCCGGGCTCCCACAGGGGTTTCTGACATTCAAGGGTTTTAAGAATAAAATTGGGATTGTTGATTTGCGAAATATTAAGATTTTTTTTAAAAATCGGAATGCCTGCCTGATGCGAAAGCATCTGACTGACAGTAATGTTTTCTTTGCCATTGTTGGCAAAAGAAGGCCAGTACTTTCCTATTTTATCATTGTAACCAAACAATCCATTAGAGACTCCTACAGCTGTTGCAAGGGCTGTAATACCTTTTGAACCCGAAAAAATTAAAATCAGTGTGTTTTCATCCCATGGTTCTAAATTTTCATTTTTGATACCACCATATAAGTTCACAGCAATAGTATCTTTATAATAGACTGTTAATGCGGCACCTTGCTCACCTCTTGAAATAAAATTTTCAATAAAAGCTTTTTTGACATCTTCAAAGCCGGGTGCAACATAGCCATGTATATACTTTTCGGGATTTTGAACAAATATTTTTTTAGTACTGTTGCATGATAAAATGAGTGTTAATGCTGCAAGTGTAAATATGTAAGTAATTACATATAAAGAGTGTGTAAGTTTAATTTTATGCTTGAATTGTGAAATGACAGACAATAACCCCACAAATTTAAAGGACTTCATTTAATGATCTTTGTCGGTTATACTTTTATTAATACCCCTTTTTCAAGAAAACCTTTAAATCCATTATCCACAGCTATCTTTTGCCAACGGTCGAAATCTCCTGAAACATTGTCCTGATAGTGCCAGAGATAGGTTTTGGCTTTTATTTTTGAATCAAGGCTTATTAAATCATCAAAATGTGAATGAATCAACGATTTGATGTTTGAAGTTTCTGTATCATGAATAATAATGTCAGCCTGTTGATAATAGGAGTTGTTTTCTTCGGGAATAAAACGTGAATCGCCTGTGATATAAACTTTTTTTTCAGTATTAATCATAAGGCCGAAAACAGGCAACACATCAAATTTTTCCGAAACATGGAGGGTTTCAATCAGGTCAAACTTAATGTTTTCCCATGTGAAGGCGTTTTGTAAAGGGATGACTTCAAAAAAATCGTCAATTGTAAGAGAACCGCTGAATATCATCCCCAGTCCGGCTTTAAGAGAGTTGTCCCAAAGCGGTTCAATAAAAGACTCATGAGCAAAGAGTTTTATTTTTGATTTATCGGGGTCGAAATAAGAGTTAAATGCCAAATATTCGAGTCCCCCAATGTGGTCGGTGTGAAAATGAGAAATATAAACAGCATCAATATCCTTGTAACTCAAATTATTTTCAGTTAATGAAAACCTGATATCACCTCCGGCATCGAAAAGTAATTTTTTAAAATTCTCTATCACAACAGCGTTGGCGTGATAGTTTTTAGTACAAAAAGCTGAACCGGTTCCAACAAATAATAAATCCATTGTAATCTTATTAACTTAAAATCTTAAAAATTATATCAAAAGTAATAATTCAATCAATGAAAACCAAAAAATGAAATATTTTATTGAATTTTAATCTGAACTTTTATCAATGTATTTATTTTATAAAAATCACATAGTTTTTAAAGAAAATTATTTTATCTTTAAATTTTATTAAACAGTCATAATTATTTTATTCTAAGGAGGGAAAATAATTTTTAAATTGAAACATCTTATATATGAAAAAACTTTTACTCATTTTATCGGTTTTTTACACACAAATGGTTATTTCTCAGAATTTAGTACCTAATCCGAGTTTTGAGGATACTGTTGCTTGTCCGATTGGAATTAATCAGGTTGGAGGTGCAGATGGGTGGATAAATATTAGAAGTACTCCAGATTATTTTAACTCTTGTGCTTCTCAACTTTCACATGTTTCAGTTCCATCAAATAGCAATGGTTACCAGTGCCCACCAAATGGTAATGCTTATTGTGGATTTATTCCATATGCTACCGGGCTAAGTAATTACCGAGAATTATTAGGCGTCGAATTGCTAAGTCCACTTTTGACTGGTCAAAAATATTATGTGTCATTTAAAGTAAGTTTAGCTGACCAATCAATTTGTGGTTGTAACAAATTAGGTGCATTATTTTCTACTGTTAAATTTCCTCTTGATACATTTGGTACTACCCCTCTTAATAATTTTGCACATGTTTATTCAAATGTAATTATTACAGACTCTGTAAATTGGACAACTATAAATGGAAGTGTTATAGCTGATTCTGCTTACAAGTTCATTATTATAGGCAATTTTTTTGATGACTCAAATACAGACACCCTAAGATTTTATCCTGTCACTGGTTGTACTCCATACTATTTTTTAGATGACATTTGTGTGTCAACTGATTCTATAGCTTGTATTATCCCAAATGAACATAATATTTGTGATACTACTATTGATGTTTCAGAAACATTACAAAACAAAGAATTGAATGAAATATACCCAAATCCAACCAGTGGAAAAATATTAATTGATTTACCTAATATGAATGAGGCAACTATAAATATTTATAACTTATTTGGACAATTAAAGTGGGATGGGAAAGTTTCAGGTAAAACCGCTGTAATTGATCTGTTTGGGCTTGAAAGTGGAATGTACACAATACAAATTAAACAACATAACAAAATTTTTAATAATAAAATAATTATTAACTAAAAAAACAAAACATGAAAAAGAAATTATTACTTTTCTTTATTATTCTTTGTGGCAGTTTAATAATAAATGCACAAAACCTCGTGCCTAACCCGTCGTTTGAAATTTATGATACATGTCCGAATTCAACTAATCAAGTATATAGAGCTACTGGTTGGAATATTGATATAAATTCTTCTGATTACTATAATAGTTGTGCCACTTATTATTCAATGGTTGCTGTCCCTAACACAGGTTCCGGATATCAATGCCCTGCAAATGGAAATGCATATTGTGGCTTTACTGCATATAGAAAAATACAGGGTCAGTACAGAGAATACTTTGGCAGGGCTATCTCTAATCCTTTAAATATAGGTCAAAAATATTTTATAAGTTTTAAATTAAGTTTAGCTGAGGGCATATCAAATTGTGCAATAAACAATTTAGGAATAAAATTTTCAAATGTTAATTACGGAGATACTACACTATTACCAGTGCCTATACCTGTAATGGATAACACAGCTAGTTTTTATACTAATGTTATTATATCTGATTCGTTATACTGGACTACCATTTCAGGAACATATATTGCAGATTCGTCTTATCAGTATATACTTATCGGAAATTTTTTTGATAATAATAATACTGATACAAGTTTGTTTTTTGGCACTTGGTGTCAAAGTTATTACTTTATAGATGATATTTGTGTTTCGGCTGATTCCTTAACTTGTGTTATTCCAAATGAGTCAAATGTATGTGATAGCGGAGTAAATATTTTTGAAAAAAATCCTGTAAAAGAAAGCATTACTATTTTTCCAAATCCCACTCAAGGCAAAATATTCATTAAAACAAATAACATCAATTATTTTTCTTGTTTAGTTTTTAATATGGTAGGCATACTGATTAAAACAAGTAATGAACCCATAATTGATTTAACTGAGCTTCCTATCGGTTTATACTACTTACATATGCGCTTAGATGATGAAATTACTATTAGGAAAATAGCTTTAATAAAATAATTAATAATATAAACCTTTTAAGACCTTAAAACATGAAAAGAAAAATATTAAAAAACAAGAAAATCTTCTTTATTATGTTAATTGGAGTTGTTCTAATGAACAGTAATGTTTTTGCTCAGGGCAATAATTTAAAATTGGACGGCAATAACAACGGAACAACCAACAGCAAAATTGGGTTTACAAATGCTGCTGATTTAAAGCTCATTACCAACGATTCTGTGCGGCAAACGATCACAAAAGAGGGAAATGTAATTTTAGAAAAGAACCTGCGTGTAAAGGGGAACTTCACTTGTGATAGCTTGAAAATAATTAAATTTATTGCTGCTGATAGTGTAAATGCGCAAGTTATAAAGGTTGGTAATAATTCACTATGGCTGGGAATGTTTAATCAGAACACAGGCGCATTTAATAATATTACAGCAGACAACGGTCCCTTGCTTTTGCAAAGTGTGTCAAGTATTCCTTATAATACTATAATAAATGCTTTTAATACTGGTCTTGTAGGCATAGGCACGCAAAGCCCAAATTTTAAACTTGAAGTAAACAACGATATAAATCTTACCAGTAGTGTGCAAAATAGTGGCTACAGGATAGGAGGCAATGTAGTATTGCAAAACCCGGGCACTCAGAATATTTTTACAGGTGTAGGTGCCGGGGTTAATTCAACTACAGGAACTGATAATGCATTTTTTGGATTTGAAGCAGGGAACTGTACTACATGGGGAAAGGGAAATACATCTGTAGGTAGTGGTGCTCTGAGAAACAATACTTTTCAAGAGTATAATACTGCTATTGGATATAATGCACTTCATTCTATTAATAATAATCCATACCCCGCCCATAATAATACAGCTGTTGGCGCACGAACTTTGTATAAAAACAAGGGTGGTTATGAGAATATTGCTATTGGTATGGATGCACTTTACAACAATGAAGGAGGACATGCCAATATAGCAATCGGAAATGAAGCTTTATACAATGGCACTGAGAGTAAAAGTAATATTGCAATAGGTACACAAGCACTTTATAAAAATGACGAAGATAAATTTAATACAGCAATTGGTTTTCAATCTCTTTATAACACAAATAGTTTTGCAGGTAGCTATAATACTGCTATAGGTAATGAAGCCGGTTGGTCAAATTTTACAGGAAATAATAACACATTTTTTGGAAATAATGCCAATCCACAATATGGAGATTTACATAATGCTTCTGCAATTGGGGCAAATGCCATTGTTAGTACAAGTAATTCTCTTGTTTTAGGAAGTATAGAAAATATAAATGGCGCACCACAGGGTTCAACTGTTAAAGTAGGTATTGGCACAACTACACCTCAAAGAAGGCTAGAAATTGCAGATGGCACACCAAATAATAGTGGTTTGCGGTTAACGAACCTTACGAGCTCAGCACCAACAGTAACAAATCCTGGTAATGGTGTGCTTGCTGTTAATACAGATGGAGATGTAATCTATGTGGATATAACAGGTGTAACAGGCGCAACTGGTGCTACTGGTGCTACGGGAACTACAGGGCCAACAGGGCTTACAGGTTCCACAGGAGCGACTGGTGCAACTGGCGCAACAGGAGCAACTGGTGTTACAGGTGCTACTGGAGCTCAAGGCATACAAGGAATACAAGGTTTGCAAGGTAATACTGGTGCTACTGGTGCTAACGGAGCAACAGGTCCGGCAGGAGCTGATGGAATAAACGGAATTAATGGACTTGATGGTGCTACTGGCCCAACAGGAGCAACTGGTGTCACTGGTGCTACTGGTGCTCAAGGCATACAAGGCATACAAGGTTTGCAAGGTATTACTGGTGCTACTGGTGCTAACGGAGCAACAGGTCCGGCAGGAGCTGATGGAATAAACGGAACTAATGGACTTGATGGTGCTACTGGCCCAACAGGTCCTGCTGGTGCTGATGGAATAAATGGAACTAATGGACTTGATGGTGCTACTGGCCCAACAGGTCCTGCAGGAGCCTTCCCTTTTGGTGGTATATGTGGAAGCAATAACTATCTTACTAATGATTGGGAAATACCATTATCTGATCAACAAAATCTATTAACTAATTCTCATAATTTCTATTTCAGAGGTCAGGCAGGCGGTTTTCCCAGTGCTAAAAGCAGTGTGGCAATAGGATACGCATGTGCAGATCCATTATATGCTAAACTTAATGTAAAACAAGAAAATTGGTATAAACCTTCTCAATTCAATAATGCTCGATATAGTTTAGCGGGTTCATTTTCAAATGAGACTAACACTGGATCACTTTTAATGTCAGGCGGTATTCTTTGCTCAAATACATCTAATGCTAATACTAATTATGGTATTTATAGTATATCTTTAAGTAGTCCCAATACTTATTATAATTTTGGAATTATAGGTCAGGCATCTGGTAGTAATGCAGAAATTAGTTGTGGTGCATACTTTTCTGCCTTCAATGGTAATTCTACTTATGGGGTTAAAGGATCATCTCAACCAAATCCTGGTCAATCTGGTCAAATTGGTTCAGGTGGTATTATTATTCCTCCTATTACTACATATGGCTATGGGGGGCATTTCTCTGCAACACGAACATCACTTTTAAATCAGTCAATTTATGGTGTTTTTTCACAGATAAATAGTTTATATAATATTCCAATTGGACAAAATTGGGCTGGTTATTTTGCGGGTAAGGTGTTTTCTACCGGCGGGTTTGTCACATCTGACAGTATTTTAAAACAGAATGTAACAAATATAACACAGGGTCTGTCTGTTATAGCTCAGTTAAAACCCGAAAAA
>Ga0172368_10004355_pt1 | contig 16425 bp, 10 predicted proteins | sample Lak11m_FD_114540 | JGI IMG/M metagenome (GOLD analysis project Ga0172368, IMG submission 114540) | Freshwater microbial communities from Kabuno Bay, South-Kivu, Congo - kab_022012_11m | ecosystem: Environmental > Aquatic > Freshwater > Lake | place: Democratic Republic of the Congo: South-Kivu...
CGGCTTCGATGTCCTGTCTATCGAGGTGGAAGGCATGAAAATCGATGTCAGCGCATTACGATATGAAGAAATCGAGAGGGTCCTGGCGGATTTGCCGTTCCAGGCGCGCCAGTTGACGGCCGTGGGCGGCCGCGTCGTGCTGGACTGCGCGGTTTGATCCGCTTTCCCATCCCTTTTTGCTTCTTGTCAAGGTGCCGTATTCCGCGGCCGACCCCTTCTTTTTTTGAAGGCGGCGGGGGGATGGTGTGGGGTACGTTCAGTATGCGGCGGTGGGGTTGTCTTGCGTTTTCTTTTGTTGATCCAGTGCGGCCGCACAAAGCGATTTAAGGCGGTCTTCCGTCTACAATAGCGACCCGTTCACGCCATAAGGTGGCCTGCCTCGACCATGTACGCTAAGCGCATCATCCTTCGCAATTTCAAATCGTTTTCCAAGGCCACCGTCGAATTGGACAAGTCGTTTACTTCGGTAGTGGGTCCAAACGGATCAGGTAAATCGAACGTCGTCGATTCCCTTCTGTTCTCCTTCGGCGAGATGCGCCTGAAGAGCCTGCGCGTCAAGAGCACGAAAGACCTCATCTTCAAGAACGCCAACGTGGCGGAAGTCTGTGTCTTGTTGGTCGAGGACGACGTCACCGATTTCACTGTCCAGGAAGTCGAGGAGAAAGGCAAGACGCGCCGCATCTTTCCCAAGGGAGTGCACGAGATCCGCCGGCTCATCCGCAAGGACGGCAAGACTCGTTACATGTTGGACGGCAGGACGGTCAAGAAGTACGTGGTCGAGGATTTCCTGACGAATCACAGCATCTCGCTGCATCACGTCATCAAGCAAGGAGAAGTCCAGCGCATCATCGAGATGAATTCCAAGGACCGCCGCCAACTCATCGACTTCGTCGCCAACGTGTCCGAATACGAGGAGAAGAAGCAGGAAGCCTTCCTGGAATTGGCCAAGGTTGATGGCCGTCTCAAGGAAGCCCAGACCGTCTTCGCCGAGCGCGAAGGCTACCTGCGGGAACTGGAAAATGACAAGAAGAACGCCGAAAAATACCTCCAGTTGGAACAACTCAACCGCCAGTTGGCCGCCACCCTGCTTCACATCGACCTGAAGATCATGGAAACGCAGTTCGAATCGCTCGTCGCGGCCAACTTGGATTACCGCAACAAGGTCGAAGCCCTGCAATCCGCAATCAAGGAACTCGAATCCTCCATCGACCGCACCTATCAGGAAAAAGATGCGCTGAACAAGGCCATCATGGAAAAAAGCCAGGGACGCGAAGCCGAGCTGCAACGCGCCATCGGGGCTTTGCAGGCGGAAATCGATTCGGCCAAACGCCTCATCGACGACCGCAAGGAAGTCCTCAAGAAAATGGACGAAAAACGCAAGACGATCTTCCTCGACCACCAACGTGCGGGCGATGAGATCAAAGGGTTCGAGCGGCAAAGCACGCAGTTGACCGCCGACGTCGAATCCGTCCGCAAACTCCTCGAAAGCGAACAAGGCCAGCTGGAGGCCATGCTCAAGATATCCGACGCCATGTCCAGCCAGTTCTTCGACGCCCGCAAACGCATGCAGCAATACGAGGAAGAAATGCAGGGCTGCAAGGACCAGCTGAACAACCTCCAGCTGGAAGCCTCCAAACAACAGGAGCTTGAGAAAGTCAAGGAACAGGAACTGACCCGCCTCAAGAAAGGCATCTTCGACGACTACGCGCCCAAGAAAGCAGAACTGACGGACGCCCGACGCAACGCCAAGGCCCAAATCGCGCCCCAGGAAAAACTACTCGCCGAACTGTTCGCCGAGGAAAAGGAACTCAACCAACGCCTGCCCGCCTTGGAAACCGCCCTGTTGGACCTCAAGGAAAAAGTCGCCCTGACGGAAGGCCGCCTCCGCGCCGCTTCGGATTCATCATCCCGCGGCCTCGAAGCCGTCATGGCCCTGCGTGAAAAGAATGACGGCATCTTCGGCACATTGGGCGAACTGATACGATACCCGTCCAAGTACTCCACTCCCGTCGGCGTGGCCATGGGCAACCGCCTGCAATACGTCGTCGTCGACTCGGTCAAGACCGCTGGAGCTGTAATCGACCACCTCAAGAAGAACGACTTGGGCCGCGTCTCCTTCATCCCGCTGGACAAGATCCAAGCGCCACAGGCTGACGACGAATACGCCAAAAAACCCGGCTCGCACGGCATGCTCATCAACCTGTTGGAATTCGACTCGCAATTCAAGAAAGCCGTGGCCTACGCCTGCTCGAACACCGTGCTTTTCGACAAGTTCGCGTCGGCCGAAAAATGGGCCGGCAAGGTCCGCATGGTCACGCAGGACGGCGAACTGTTCGAGCCTTCAGGCCTCGTATCCGGCGGCAAATCCAAGGAAAAAATCAACGCATTTGCCGAACAAGCCAAGCTCAAGGACTTTTCTGCTGAGTTCGAGCGCTCCAAAGCCGAAAAGGACGCGCTGGTCAGCCGCCTCTACGCCATCCGTGACGAGATGTCGACGCAACGCAAGACCAAGGCCGACGCCGATTTGCAGCTCAAGAAGATCGAACTGGAACTCGAACACGTCCTCAACGCCGAAAAAGCCATCCGGGAGCAGCAGAAAGACCTGCACTCCGCCATGGCTCAGCTGGAAAAGGAGATCGACCAATGCCGCCGCGGCGTCGAGAAGGCCGAGGAAAGCAGAGCCGAATGGGTCCGCAAACTATCCGACCTCAACGTGTCCTACCTGGACGCCAAACAGCTGGTCGACGTCGAAAAAGAAAAGCACTTCGGCAACCAAGTCAAGGAAAAGGAGCACAAGGTCAGCGAATTGAAGATCAACCTTGCCGGCCTTGAGAACGAACTGCGCTCAATCCAAAGCCAGAAGACGCTCTACTCCCGCCAATTCGCCGGCGTCGAAAAAGACATGGCCGCCATTCAGGAAGAGGAAGAGACGGCGCAAAAAGTCATCCGCGACATGGACGAACGCGTCGCCGCCGCCCGCCTGCAATTCAAGGAGAAGAACGACGAACTCAAACGCCTCTCGAAAGAGCTCAAGGCCTGGATTGAAAAACGCGAGGACCTTGACGCGCAGATCGCCAAATCCGGCAACCAGAAAGGCAAACTCCAATTCGAGCTGGAGAAGATCTCCAACAACCGCCAGGACTCCGAACTCAAACGCGTCGCGGTCGAGACCAAGCTGACCGAGCTCAAGGTCCAATACGAGGAATACCGCGAAGTCCAAATCATCCAGAACAAGACCACCGACGACAAAGCCGACCTTGTGTTACGCAAGAAAGACGCCGAGGACAAGATCAAGGAACTCGGCACCGTCAACCTCCGCGCGCCCGAACTCTACCAGCAGAAATCCGAAGAACTGGACCGTCAGAAAGTCCGCGTCGTCCAACTGGAAACCGAGAAGAACGCCGTGCTCTCGCTCATCGCCGAGATCGAGACCAAGAAGAAAGCCACGTTCATGGAAGCCTTCGACGCCGTCAACGCCGCCTTCAAGAAACTCTTCAAGGTCATCTTCAAAGGAGACGGCACGCTCTTTTTGGAAAACCACGACGACCCCTTCGCCGGGGGCCTGACCATCCAAGTACAGCTGGAGAACAAGGAAGTCAAATACCTCGAATTGATGTCCGGCGGCGAAAAATCCCTCATCGCCCTGCTCTTTTTGTTCGCCATCCAGTCGCGCAACCCCTCCAGCCTCTACATCCTGGACGAGGCCGACGCGGCGCTGGACCAGGAGAACTCCCGCAAACTCGCCATGCTCCTAAAACAACTCGCATCCCACAGCCAATTCATAGTCGTCTCGCACAACGAGACGCTGTACAAGCACGCGGATTGTTTGATTGGCGTCGCTATGGGACCGACGGGCTCACGGCTCGTTGAAGTCAAGCTCAATCCCCTGTGATTTGATTCGTGCGCATTTTCTGGAGGGGTCCGGACGACCGTGAAACTGGGGACGACACAAGTCCATGAAGGACTTGTGAGCCCCACAAACCCCGTCAGGGTTTGTGAAGAACCTGAGTTCCCGCGGTTCCGAGACACTTCATTGTCGTCAGCCACGACGAAACCCTATGCAAGCACGCGGATTGCCTGATTGGTGTTGCAATGGGTCCAACCGGGTCACGATTGGTTGAAGTAAACGCCAACCCCCTTTGATCCGTTCTCCCCGGCTACCTTGGTCTCCCAATCGATGTCGCGACCCCCCGTCGCTGTTTATATTCCCATTTTTTCCGATAACGCCCGTTTTCTTTTCTTTCATTTCCGATACTGGGTGTAAAGAAACCTTTCCAAATTGTAAAGTTCGCTTAACGTCTAATGGCCTGTCGTTTCCTGTCGAATTCTTCACAAACATTTATAAAGGAAAACGCGGTTCCCCATGCACGCTTATGAATAATCCCGATACCACGGGGGGTGCCGTTCAGATGACGTCGTTTGGTTCAGTGCAGATTTCCAGCTCGAAGCTCCTGATGCCCATGCTGGCCCTTCTCATGGCTCTTTTCATGGCCATGCCGCTGCAGGCCGCCGTCGCACCCGACGCCGGCTCGGCCGGAAGCCAGACGACTTCCTTCCTCAACATCTCCGGCCCCATCGTCGTGCAGCCCTGCGCCAACATCACCCTCGGCGGCTCACTCATCAACGCGTCCAACGTCACCGACGATCCCCTGGATTCTTACAACGTGACGGTCGTTTACAACTCCACCCACAACGCTTCCGCCAACGTCACTGGCCTCTTCGCCTTGAACATCACCGCTCCCTGCACCAGCAGCAACGGCGTCCTGCAGAACCTCACCGTTTATACCAACTCCTCCGACAACCACAGCAAGACCCTTCACTTCTACGTATCCAATGCGACCAACGTTTCCATCACCCTGCTGACGCAGAAGCCCCCTTTTGCCCTCGGCACGAACAACACCGTCAACGTTTCGTACTTTAACGCCTCGACCCCGTTGAGCGGCAACAAGCCCTACCTCGTGGTATACAACTCCAAGGGTCAGCGTGAGACGGCCGACGTACAACTGTACAACCTGACCTCCGCGACCAATGCCCAGGGCATCATCCAGTACAACATCTCCGTCGCCTCAACTGCTTCGGGCACCTATGCTCTCGTCGTCGACTATGGCCTGAGCAACTTCGTCTTCGCCACCCAGGCTGCCTACGGCGTGTCCCTGGCCACCCAGTCGCCTTCGGGCGAAGGCCGCTCGTCCTTCGCACCGATTTCGCCCGTCAACATCGTCGCCAAGACGCGCTACGCCAACGGCACGGCCTTTACCGTCGCCGGCAGTGACTACGTGACTGCATTCGTGACCTTGCCCAATACCACGATCTACGAATTAAACCTCACTGCTGCGGACGCCGAAACCCTGCCGGGTGTGAACAACAAGACCTTCACGGTTACCAACCAGACGGGCATGTACAAGCTGCGCATCATCGCCCACCTGCAAGGCGAGCAATACGAGACGTTCGGCCAATTCGAAACCCGCACGGGCGTTGCCCGCCTGGAACCCGACAGCGGTGCCTTCCAGCACGCCGAAGGCGGACGTGCCACCCTTCCGGGTGCTACCATTCAATTCAACGTCCTACTATACAACAACTCCGACGACTCCCTTGTCGCCGGCGCCCAGAACGGCGGCCCGAACGTGACGAATTGCTCGGCCATCGTCCTGAACAGCTTCACCGACGTGAATACAGGCACCAACGTGTCCTGGACCGGCACGCTGGCCAAGAGCGTGGTGCCCTACGCCGGTGTCAACATCTGCGCCATCAGCATCGGCCTGCCGAATACCGCCGGTGACTACCGTGTCAACGCGACCCTGGTCGACCCGGCCAACGACTCGCGTCGCATCGACGCGGAAGGTTTCGTGCCCGTACGCAACTACGGTCCCTTCATGCGCATCTGCAACGCCGTATCCGACATCATGGAGTGCGGCGGCGGCGCCCCATCCTTCCAGAAGAACGCCAACGTCACGCTGGAATTCAAGATCATCAACTTCACCTCCGGCCAGTCACTGCCCCGCTCCGCATTCAACGGCATCCTGGGCATCAACCTGCGCCGCTTCAGCTTCGGCATCGGCGCGGCAACCGAAAATACCAACTGGGTCGAAAACACGTCCTTCTTCCTGCGCTATCCCCAAGTGGATAGCAGCGCCATCCGCATAGTGTTGGACTTGCCGGATGACAATTCCACGGGACCGACTGAAGCGGAAATCACGCTGAACACCACTGTCGGCACCCTCAAGGCCCGTGAGTTCTTCATGGTCAAAGGCACGAGTATCGAAACCTTTGCGCACCCCAGCGGCAATCAAGCCGGACGCATGACGTGCAACGGCTCGACTCCCTTCATCCTGGAAGCCTTCGACATGGGCACCCACAACCCCGTTCAAGGCGTCCGCATCAACGGCATCTTGGGAATCCATGCAGGAGATGGCAAGGCCTACGACTCGACCTATTTCAGCCTCACCACCAACACGACGGACTCCACGGGCCAGGCCGCTTTCAACGTGACGTTCAATTCGTCTAAGAACTTCACCGAAACGTTCTACGGTCTACTTCTGAACGTGTCCTTCCAGGGCAACGATGATGAGGCGCCTATGGGATTCTTATGTGGAAGCGGCAACATGGGGCAAGTCGGTCCCAACGGTCCAGGCGACCGCCAAGGTCCTGCCGGACCCGGCGGCAACTCCGGCCCCCAGCAAGGCGGCGTGACGGGTTTCCCGCTGAACCAACCTCCGCGCGTAGGCTCCGCTGACGCCGTGAATCTCCCGTTCGCATCCGTCGGCTTCGGCGAGTTCCAAAGCGGTCCAGGCAATTCTGGCCTCAACGGCACCCTGCGCATCCGCGGCTTGAAATTCTTCAACCCCTCGACCGGCTCGGAGCGCACGATTGCAGCCGGCGTCCCCTTGGACTACGATGTGGACACCGGCGCCGCCAATGTCGGCCCATTGTTCCCCGCCAACTTCAGCCTCAATGGCTGGCCTCAGGGCTTCATCATGCTCCAGGTCAACCTGACCAACGGTTCGACTCCCGGTGTCGGAACCGGCCCTTCGGCCCTCGGCGACCTGCCCGGGTTTGAATCCACGCCGTACCGCATTTTCGTGGACTTCAACAGCCTGCCCGGTTCAGTGGCCGTGGGTGAGAACGTATCCATCATCCTGAACGTCTCCAGCAACGTCTCGACATCGGGCAACAACGTGACGGTGCGCGTGCGCAGCATGTCCGCCAACAGCCAGATGTCCGCCGCGCTGGTCAGCTCCGTCATGCTGTACGACGGCTGGAACTCAACCGCCAACGACCAGGGATTCCCGCCCGGAGCCGAGATGTGGAACGTGACGTTCACCGTTCCCACCATTGCAGCCGGTCCGGCGAACTTCATCCTGGTCGTCAATAACAGCCAAGGCATCATTAATGAGATGGAGATTTTCGGCGGCCGCGTATCCGCTTTGGAAGTCCGCCCGCTGCAAGGCCTGCTGGTCCAGATGCAAGGCGGTTGCATACCGCTGGACGACGCCGGACAGAACGGCACCCTGTCCACTTGCTTCCCGATCAACTTCTTCGGAGGCGGCGGCCCCATGACGCCCTACACTCCGTCCGAACCCGGCATCACCAACTTGCTGAATTTCTCGGCGCTGAACGTGACGTATAACGTGTCGTCCAAGAGCGGCCAAGTCTGCTACAAGCCGGCCATCAACTGGTCCATCGGCTTTGGCCCCGGAGCCCAAACGTTCTCGTTGAGCAACGACACCTACGTCGCATTGGTGGATAACCTGACGTCTGGCGTGTATGACACGGTCGTGTTGAACAACACGCAGAACAACCTGACCATCGTGCGCATGGCCAACCTGTCGTCGTCCCACCGCAACCTCAACCGCGTCAACACCAGCTTCGGCGGCTACTACGTGTTGAACCCTGAAGGCTGTGCTTTGCTACGCCTGGTGAACGGAAGCGAATCGCCCTCATTCGGCAGCAACTTCGTCGGCTTGGGCCGCAGTCCGGTCAACGAGAAGTGGTATGTCGCTTACCGCGTGTTCCGGGGCGCGTCCGCCGTGCCCAACGCCTATGTGGACTATCTGGGCATCGGCAACCTCTCGTTGGGCAGCGACCAGTTCCAGAACATGCTGACGCCCAGCCAATTCTCGGCCCGAGGATCGGAGTCCAACAACCAGGGCGTCGCCTTTACGGAATTGAACATCTCCGTGCCCGGCGAATTCATGGTCTTCTGGAAGGTCAACGCCACCATCAACGGACAGCTCGTGTCCACGTTCGCCAAACTGCAGCGTGACGAGTACTCGTACGGTGGAGGCGGCGGCAACAAGATGGAAATCGCCTCGTTCAACGCGTTCTGCATGGGCTTCAACCCCGGCATCACGGCAGCGAACCAGAACGTCTCGGTCAATTGTACCGCGTCGTACTTCAACAACACGCCCATCGCCGGCGCCAACTTCACGCTGGTCGCCATCGACCGCAGCGTGTTCCCGTCTGTCCAGACGACGTTGCGCTTGTTCAACGTGACGACGGGCGCAGACCAGCCCGGAGTCTTGTCGGATGGCACGGGCACAGCCGAGCTGAAGTACGCGATGCCGGGCGGCGGCTGGCAAACCAACCGCTTCTACGAGATCATGGGCACTGCCGTCTTCGGTGACCTGACCCAGCAACTTCACCTGGGCGGCGTCATGTATGGCGCGGGTGGACCGGGCAACTTCGGCCCCATGGGCCCAGGTGGCTCGTAAGTCCTTTTTATTTTTTCTTCATTTTTCAGATGTATTCGGGGATTTCAGGATGGTGAACCACATGGGTTTTGATAAAAAGGCGCTGAGCGTCGGATTGTTGCTGTTATTGCTCGTGCCCCTGACTAGCGCATTCGTCATCTCGTCCATCACTACGTCGTCATCGGCGTCCCGCGTAACGACCGGCACCGACGTGACGATTACGGCGAGCGCGACGGGTGACTCGTCGGGAACCGCGACGCAAATTTCGTTCTCCGGCTCGGGTCTTACGACGGGTAGCCCGTTGACCGTGTCCGACCCCACGGCCGGCTATTATTCCGGCGTTTCGTTGAGCACATCTGCATCGACTCTGACGTATATTATCTCGGCCGCCACGACGGACACGTACTCGTACTCGGTGACCGGCACGTATTCCGGCGGTTCCGCGTCATCCGAATCGTCCACCATCGAATTCATCAATCCGGACACGCTGACGGTCGGCGGCACGATCTCGAACTCGACGCCCTCCGTCGGCAACACGTTCATCGTCGAGGTCACGGTCACAAACCCCTCGACCACGCAGTCGGTCACGACGGCGTATGCCTTGGACTACAATTCGACCGCCTTCACGCTGGTTTCCGGCGACTCGTCTTCCGGCACCGTCACCCTCTCCGCCAGCCAGTCTCAGGTCTTCTCCTATACGTTCAATGCGACGGCTTCAGCGTCGTCTTCCCCCATTTCCTTCGGTCTGGGTGACTCCTCCGACGCGTACAGCACCACAGTCACCAGCGCCAACCCGGACACCACGGCGCCGACCGTCTCGCTTTCCTCCCCGGCCCTCGGTGCGGGCCTGACGTCGACGACGCAGGCGTTCACCTGGACGTTCAGCGATTCGGATTCCAGCGGTTCTGCCTCCTGCCGCCTCTATATCGACCTTGCGCTTGTCGGCACCGCCCAGAGCGTGGCCGAGGGAGCCACGGGCTCGGTGACGGCCACCGGCCTCGCTGCCGGTTCGCACTCCTGGCGCGTCAACTGCATTGATGCGGCGTCCAACTCGGGCAACTCGTCGGACCGCACATTCAGCGTGTCTTTGTCCAGCGGTTCCGGCAGCGGTTCGTCCGTGGTTTCGACGGCTACTCCTTCCTCCGTCACGACTTCGGCGTCGGCTCCGTCTTTGCCTCCGGCGCCCACGACGACGGGCTCTGGCGAAACCGTCGAACAGACGGAGACTGAACAGGTCGGCATGTCGACCGTGGTGCGCGGCAGCTTCGCCAGCGAGTCGGCTACTCTGGAAGTGGCCTACACGGCGCCCGTCTCTGGCTTCAGCGGTGACTTGACGTATTCTTTGCCGTTGGATTATGCGGATTATGAGGCTGGCTTGGTGAGTATCACTCCGGAGCCTAAGAGCGTCACGCGCGGCTCCATCATCGCCACCTGGGATGTCGCCCTGGCTCCCAAGGAAACCTTCGTCGCCATGGTGAATGTCGCCAAGAAGCTGGACGCGGCCGTCTTGAATGAATTCAAGGCGCCCAAATTGACGCCCAAGTCCGTCAGTGCGCCGGCGGCCACGGTTGCGGCCACGGCGGCTCCGACGCAGGCGGAAGCGCCGGCTCCGGCTAAGTCGGACAATACGCTGATGTACATCGTCGGCGCCTTGCTGGTGCTGGGCCTGCTGTACTACTTCGTCGGCATGCGCAAGAAGTAGTTCAAAACGGGTTTCAAAGGACCCGTTTGGGCTTTCCTTTTTTTCTTTTCTATTTTTATTATGTTTTTTTTCTTTTTTTCCTCTTGGATTTCCGATTGCTTTTCAAGGTCCGACTGTTGGACCGTCGTTTCGGCCAGAGGGCTAATACTGCCGTGAATGCGGTGGTCGTATCGGGCGTCGGCATCCGGCTGATGACCGTTACAGCTATCGCTGTCCAGGCCATTTCTTTGCCGTCTTGCCAGCGTTTTCTGACGGGCTACTTACTCAACAACAGCGTGAGACTCGAGACGCGGCTCTGGGAGCCGTCTTCGGAAGTCATGTCTTCCGTCGAGACGTCCGAGAGGCTGATCTTCAAGTCGGGCACGAACTTGTTCTTGACGATCTGCGATACGTCGACGGCGCGGGTGATGGAGCGGCCGCGGGCCTTGACTTTGACCTGGGTGGAGCCTTGGCTGAACTGTGAGACGACGGCCAGCACGTAGCTCATGGCGTTCTTCTTGCCGATGAATACCGTGTTGTCGCGAAGCTGGAGCGGCGCACGAGGCTCGCTGCGGTTGGCTTGGGGTTTTGGAGGCAGTCGCTCGGAGGGGATTTCGGATTCGCCGCCTTCTTCCGGCGTCAATGCATGGATGCTTTGGATGGTTGGGTTGGTGGGAGTTTGCATGCGGTTATGGACACCTCGGATTTTGGGCGTGCGCGATTCTGAACGCCCGAAAGACGTACGCCGTTCTGGATTAAAAAGGCTGTTTCGCGGCGCTGGTCGGCATTTCCAGGCGTAACGTGGCCGGTTCTCCCGTCTGTTCTCTATTGTTATTTTAATAACATTTCTGTGATTTTACCAAAGCATTATTAAGAGGTATTCCGTTACCTATCGGCATTGCGGCGTCTTTTTCAGGCTGCCGTGGGGGGGGGGAGGCACGATGATTCCAGGCCGTACGTGGCGTTCGCCGTGTGTGTTCGCCAGTTTCCTGCTTATACTCGGCAGCCTGGTCTTTGCCGCGTCGGACACCCAACCTCCCGTCATTGCGATGCAAGCCGATCTGACCGTCGAGGCAACGGGCTATCGTGGCGCCACCGTGACCGGTTTTGCGCCTGCCACGATGGATGACGTGGACGGCCCCGGAATGGCGACCTGCACGCCTGCACCCGGAACGGTATTTCCGCTGGGCGCCACCAAAGTCAAATGTGCGGCTACGGATGCTGCCGGGAACGTTGCCGACTCCGTTTCCTTCACTGTTACCGTCATCGACACGACGCCACCGACCATCCGCGCGCCTGCCGACGTGACGTTCGTCACCAACGGTTCTTTCGCTTACGTTCCGCTGGGTTATCCGTTCGTGACCGATCTAGCGGATGGTTCACCCAAGGTCAAGCATGACGCCCCTGGAAAGTTCTTCATCGGCACGACGACTCGCGTGACGTGGACGGCTACCGACCGTTCCGGAAATGCGGCCACTTCCGCCCAATTAATCACGGTGGTAGCTGCGTCTTCCACGCCGACGCCTTCTCCGACGCCCGCCGCTACGGCTTCGCCGAGTCCCTCGCCGACGCCTTCAGTCACGCCAAGTCCTTCGCCGACCGTTGCGCCGCAGCCAACCGCAACGCCTACGCCTGTCGTGGCGACGCCAAGCGTCATTCCTTCAACCTCCCCGACTCCGACGGCAATTCCCCGTCCCTCACCTTTGCCTTCGCCTACCCCGTCGGCTTTACCGGACTTCGTACCAACCGTCGAGCCGTTGGGTTCCGATACGCTGGACGAATTGAACGCGGAATTGGACGACCTGTTCTCTGATTTCCCCGAGGTGGATTTTCCGGCGGGAGACGTTTCGGATTCGGAATCGACTATGAATTCGTCCGTGATCGTTTCCGGTTCTTTCGGCGGATCCGCTTCCGAATTCGTCCTGACGTATGAGGCGCCGGCCGCGGGTTTGGACGGCGAGCTCGCTTATGCGCTTCCCCTGGACTTCTCGGACTACCAGGCGGGCCTGATTGGCATCGAGCCTGAACCCAAACGGGTGCAGCCTGGTTCGGTCAATGCCGTCTGGGATGTGCGACTGGATCCTGGGCAGGCCTTCCAAGTCACGGTCCGCGTGGCCAAGAAGATGGATTCCTCCGTGCTGGCGCTTTTCAGTCTCCCTGACGTTCAGGGCCGCGCACCAAGGGACGCCGGCGCATCCGCCGCCACGTCCGATGTGCCTCCGTCGGATGAGTCGAATTCCACACCCAACTCCGCCGGTCCGGCAACGGGCCTGGCCACGGCCACCACGCCGGCCCGGATCGATCCGGTCCTGATTGTCGTTTTGTTCATTGCCACGGCCGGATTCGTCCTGTACGCGCGTTACTGGGCCATGGACTGAATCCGCGGCATCCACCCGGGCCTTTTTATTGGCCGACCGATATACGGGTGTTACGTCTTTTCAAAGGTCTTACGCTCCGCCATGTCTTTCAAACAAGTCCTCAAGATGCCCGGCGTTCCCGCGGTGCTGTTCACGCAGTTCATGGTGGCCTTCGGCTTCGGCATCATCCTGCCCATCCTGCCGTTCTATGTCACGTCGTTAGGCGCGCAGCCGTTCGAACTGGGCCTTTTGACGTCGACGTTCGCCTTGTTGAGCCTGATTTTCAACCCCGTATTCGGCAAGCTGTCCGACCGCGTGGGGCGCAAGAAAGTCATGCTCTTGGGCATTACCGGCTTCTTCTTGTCCTACGCCGTCTTCGCGCTTTCCGACTCGCTTTGGATGGCATTCTTGGCCCGCGCGATCGAGGGCATGGCCGCCGGCGCCGTCTTTCCATCCGCCATTTCCCTGCTTTCCGATTTGACTACGGAGAAGCAGCGCGGCCGCGCCATGGGCCTGTTCAGCATGATGTTCAGCATGGGCTTCATGCTGGGACCTGCCGTAGGCGGCGTTGCCGCGTCGGTATCCGTCCAGATGGCGTTTGTCGTCGCCGCCGGCCTCACGCTTCTGAACTTCGCCAGCGTCTATTTCCAGCTCAAGGAGCCTCACGAGAAGGCAGAAAGCAAGGACATTGCGGCCCAGGAAGTCAGCTTGCTGCAGCGGCTCAAGTCTCCCTTGCTGTTCCTCTTCCTATCCGCGTTCATGATCACGTTCATGATTGGCGGCATCGATGCCACCTTGGCGTTGTACACGGCGGACCAGATGGGCTTCACGTCGGCGCAAGTCGGCATCGTCTTTGCCTACATCGGCCTCATGATATTCATCATGCAATTCGTCGCCGGAGGCCTCGTCAATCGTTTTGGTGAACTCGAGCTCATCCGCGCTGGCCTCCTGCTATCGGGCGCCGGATTCTTCCTGTTGCAGTTCTCGACCGACTGGCCGCACCTTTTTTTGGCATTGACCGTCTTCGTCGCCGGCAACGCCCTGGTCTTTCCCTCCGTCACTTCGTTGTTGACCAAGAAAGTAACGGCTCGCCGCGGCGCCGTGCTGGGCCTGGCCGGATCGTTCAATTCCCTGGGCCAGATCGTCGGGCCTCTGCTCGCCGGCGTCCTCTACACGTTGCATCCCGTGTGGGCTTTCTGGGGCCAGGCCGCCGTCATTTGGGCCTATTTCCTGGTATTCTCCTTGATTGCGGTTCCGGTGTTGTCCAAGCCCGCCGCTTCCACCAACTAGTCCTGCGATGGCAATTCAGAACGCTTAAAACCGTGCCTGACGTAACTGCTGACGGTTGATTGCCTTATGAAACGCTTCGTTCTTTTGACGTTTTTGTCCGTGGTATTGATGGCCTGCGTCCAACCCGCCGCCCCCTCGTCAACGCCTACGCCGACTTTGGCCATCACTCCGACTCCCGCTGCCACTATGATGCCTTCACCGCTTTCCACTGCCACGCCCATTCCCACGCTCAGCTCCACCCCCGTTCCAACGCCCGTATCTTCCACTGTCTCTTCAGTATCAACTTTGCATGAAGCCGCATTGCGGCTGGAGCCCGTCATGAACGCGGTGTTCAATGTCAGCCGCGTGACGAAACACAAGGACACGACGTTCGACAAGATCGACGAGGCCGTGTACGCCATGGGCGCCGCCGAAGGCGATTATGTGTACGCCCTGACCTTCTCCAACGCAAAATTCCGATGGCAAGAAGGAGAATTGCTAGAATCGGCCGTCAACGCCTCCGGCTCCAAGAACGGCTTTTCCAGCTATTCCATCGGCGGCGCCGACAAGGCCAACGTCATGAAGTGCTACGGCCAGAAATACGAGATCAACCTCAACCTCAAGAGCTATGCCCGCACCTGGTCGGAATTGGATTACCAGCCCCTGATGCGCCAGATCATGGGCCGACTGGTGGACGCCTGCCCGGCCTGACGCCCTTGCGCCGCAAGCGGAAATCACGTTTAAAAGCTCCCGCCTACAAAGAAAAAAGTGCTGCTTTTCGTCCAGCAAAAGGCTTGAACTCCACATAATTCCGAGCCAAAATCAAGACGCAAAAGGGCCCGTAGTCGATTGGTAAGACATTCGCTTGACGTGCGAAGGATACCCGGTTCGATTCCGGGCGGGCCCACTCGGAACCGCGGAGGGGAAGCGTCCCCTCCCCAGTTTCACGCTCCTCCTGACCCTCCCCTCAAATTCGCGCGCGAATTAAAGGAAGGGGCGAGGCGCAGGGCGCGCCAGGGGAAACCGCGTTTCCCTGGGGCGACCGTTGCGATTCCGGGCGGGCCCACTAATCGCAAAACCGTTGGGCCTGCCGGCCACAACGGCAAGCTCCGCTAATTCTTCCGGCTTCTTTTTGTCTAGTGATGACTCGTCGCGATTTACGAACGGAGGTTGAAGCCGATGGCGCGGTCCACCGAGATATGAACCGCCCATGCCCACATGGGCCAATAGATGCCGCCCGCGAGGAACGAAGTGAATGCCATCAGGACGAACCACGTCACGTAGCTGTGCGTGACGTTGTAAAGCGTCGCGCCCCAGGCGGGCCAATGACCGGATTTCATCGCTGGCAGGATGGCCAGGAAGACGACGTCCGGCATCAAGGCCAACAGCACGGTCATGCCGATGTCTAAGTCCTTGAACAATGCGGCGTGCAGGTAAAGCGCTGCCAGCATGCCCAATGCGAGCATGCTGTATTCAAGCCGGTAGACCCAATGCGTCAGCGGCGCGTACGCCGGCCATTTCTTCATGTCGAGCATGATGCTGAGAAAGCGGGCGCCGTTTTAATCGGTTTGGATGTGGTGTGATGATTCGGCTTCCGTTTTGAACGTGGTTTTTTTTTCGGAAAATATTTTTAAAGCCCTTTTTCGTAACGCTTTTCGGGGAGTCGTGGGATGAAGGGGACGTTCAAGCCGTTCTTGGGCAAGGAGCCGAAGACGGATCACTTCGAAAAATGGTATGGCGTCAAGGCTCACTGGCACAAGATACCTCAATATTTGGGTCTTGGCCTGCTTCTGCTTTGGCTGATGGGTCAACTCTGAACCGTCCATTTCGTGAGGCAATTTGCATTCGCTGTTGCGTTAATAACCGGCCTGGCGTAAGTCCTGCATGCAATTACCCTGGCAGGCCGATGCGCTCAGGCAGCCTTCCGTTCTCGTCCTGCTTTTGTCCAATGCCGTTCCGCTGGTCGGCGTTTTGTTTTTGCAGTGGGACCAGGCGTTGTTGTTGCTGTTGTATTGGTTGGAAAGCGCCATCATCGGCTTCTATTCGCTTCTGAAGTTATGGGGCGTCGGTGGAGCGCCGGAAAAGCCGCTATTTGACTCCGGCTTGCTGCGCAAAGTGGGCCAAGTCGCCGTTGTCATCGTCAAGGTACTGGGAACGGCATTTTTCCTATTCCATTTCGGCATGTTCATGGCGGTTCATTTGTTGTTCATCCTGGCATTCCTGCCGGAAGCGCCGAATTGGAACGAGTTGTACCTCAACTTGGGCGTTGGGTTAGTCGGCATGCTCATCAGCCACGGCTTGTCGTACAAGTGGAATTACGTCGACAAGCGGGAGTACGTCCATGCGGATGGAGGCGACTTCATGGGCGGACCGTACGGCCGCGTCATCGTCATGCAGTTCGCCATAATCCTCGGCGTCTTTCTTAACC
>Ga0172368_10004357_pt1 | contig 16422 bp, 14 predicted proteins | sample Lak11m_FD_114540 | JGI IMG/M metagenome (GOLD analysis project Ga0172368, IMG submission 114540) | Freshwater microbial communities from Kabuno Bay, South-Kivu, Congo - kab_022012_11m | ecosystem: Environmental > Aquatic > Freshwater > Lake | place: Democratic Republic of the Congo: South-Kivu...
AATGGAGGCTGAAAACTGCGGTATACCTATAGCAGCCAATATACCTATAATGATAACTACTATCAAAACTTCTACCAGCGTAAAACCTTTTCTGTTCATTGACCCCCTCCCTTTTTTATCCTCTCTATATTTAATTATACATTATAAACAATAGATGTCAAATAAATTGTAATATGCTTTTTAGCCAGACGCTTTTATGGCGCTGGATATGCTAAATATAGGCATAAACATTGCTACTACTAAAACTCCTACCACAATACCCATAAAAACTAAAACTATAGGCTCAAACATTGTGGTAAGCCTTACGATAAACGTATTCACTCTTTCTTTATAAAACAACGAAACCCTGTCCAACATTTTACCTAATTCGCCGATCTCCTCTCCTACGATTATCATCTGGATAACAAGCGGGGAAAATAAATTGCTGTTCCCCATAGTCTGCCCCATTGATTTGCCTTCTTTAACAGCTGTTTTTACTTCTTTAAGCGCATTCTCCATCACTTTATTGCCTGCTATTTTTTCAGATATCTCAAGTGCATGCAATATAGGCACGCCGCTTTTAATAAGCGTTCCTAATCCGCTTGCAAAACGCTCTGTAGCTATCTCCCTGGCTAATTCGCCCACAACAGGTACCCTAAGCATAATACCATCAAACTGCAATCTGCCTTTTTCTGTAGATATATATTTTTTTATAACAAAAAATAACCCTGCAATAGCTCCTGCTACGGGGAAAAAATATCTCCTCACGATATTGCTTAAGTTAATAACCATCTGGGTAAGGACTGGCAATTCAACATTAAAACCTTTGAATATCTCAGCAAAGATAGGTATGATTTTAAGCAAAAACACCGCTATTGCGCCTGTTGCCACAATTACCAGTATCAGAGGATACATAAGAGCTGATACTATCTTTCTTCTCAATTCGGCGTTCTCTTCCAGATAAGTAGCAACCTGGTCAAGGCTTGAAGGCAAATGCCCCGAAGCCTCTCCTGTTTCAACCAGGTTTATCCAGAAAGAAGAGAATATCTTCTCATGTTTTTTTAAAGCATTCTGAAATGTATATCCTCCTTCTACATCTTTTTTAATCTGCTCTACCGCTGCGAGAAGCAGTTGAGATTCTATCTGTTTGCATAATATATCCAAGCCTTTTATAAGGGTCACGCCTGCGCCTAAAAGCGTTGCCAATTCTCTCGAAAACATTATAAGATCGTGGGATTTAATCGCTCTATGATATCTCCTTTTATCATTACCGCTCTTTCTTGATTTAGTAACTTTAGGCGCAAGCGCAACGGATATTACAAGAAGGCCCTTTGACTGTAAGCCGCTCACCAGATCTTCTTCACTTACAGTCTCCACTACTTCATCTATCAATTTGCCCGCCCTGTCTCTTGCTACATATCTAAAGAATGGCATATTCGCTCCCTTTATAAATTATTTGCTGCACGAAAACACAATTTTTTCTGCACAATTATTCCTCGCCAGCAACCAAAGTTATGCTAAGCACTTCTTCTATACTCGACATGCCTTCTTCTACTTTTTTCATTCCACTGTGCAGAAGAGAGCTTGTGCCCATTTCCTTGACTTTCTTCTTAATTTCTCCAAGCGGAGCGCCCCGGGTAACCAGCTCTCTTAATTTATCATTCATCAATATTATTTCATAAATAGCTATTCGGCCTCTGTAACCAGTATGGCTGCAATAATCACATCCCCTTGGCTTATACAAAAGTTCCTGTTTTATTCCAAAATCCTTGGCCAAGCTAGGGGTTGTCTCGTAAGCCTCTTTGCATTCCGGGCACAATCTTCTAATGAGCCTTTGAGCGCCTACCATAATAAGCGAAGAGCTTATTAAATACGGTTCAAGCCCTATATCTATTAACCTGGAGATAGCACTTGGCGCATCATTAGTATGCAAAGTACTTAAAACAAGATGTCCTGTAAGAGACGCTCTTATACATATCTGAGCAGTCTCCAGATCTCTGACTTCTCCAACCATTATAATATCAGGGTCTTGCCTTAAAAATGCCCTGAGGGCATTTGCAAAAGTAAAACCTATGCCGGGTTTTATCTGAACCTGGTTTATGCCGTCCATTTTATATTCTACAGGATCTTCTACTGTTGTGATGTTTTTACGCGGGCTTTTTATCTCATTTATCGCAGCATAGAGCGTTGTAGTTTTACCGCTTCCTGTAGGTCCTGTAATCAAAATCAAGCCGTGCGGGCTGATAATAGCTTTTCTAAAATTTTCCAAGTCTTCCGGATCGAATCCTAAATCTCCAAGATTTAGAGGCGTAGAGGATTTATCCAATATCCTCATTACCACTTTCTCGCCGAATATAGCAGGAATAGTAGATACGCGTATATCGATTCCTTTGTTATCCACTTTTACAAAAAATACACCGTCCTGCGGAAGCCTGCGCTCCGCAATATCCAGGTTTGAAAGTATCTTTATCCTCGAAACAATAGCCGGCAACAAATTCTTTGCGGGAGGCGGTATTTCATACAAGACCCCGTCTATCCTGTATCGTATAGTAATCTTATTTTTACAAGGTTCTATATGTATATCGCTGACTCTGTCTTTTATAGCCTGCATTAATATAAGATCCACAAGCTTTATAACAGGCGCCTCTTCTGCCCTTGCAATAAGGTCATCTAAACTCAGGTCGCCTTCCACATCTTTTTCTACTTTAAATTCTTCCAGTTCATATGAATTACTTACAGCATCTTTTAACAGATCCTCTTTACCGTAAAACTCATCAATAGCCCTCTGAAGGTCTGACTTAGTAGCAATGATCGGATTTATGTCGCAACTTGTCATGCGTTTTAAATTATCTATGGTGATAAGGTCCAGAGGATCCATAAAAGCGACAGTAAGAGAGTTTACGTGTCTAGAAACAGGCAAAAGCATATTTCTACGGGCGTAATCTTCCGGCACCAGTTTGGCAAGATCCTGATTTTCCGCAGGCTTTAAAAGGCCTTTTGCATAAGAGGCATAAGGAATTGACAACTGTTTTGCCATTGCAATAACAATGTCTTTTTCTGTTACGATCCCGAGATTTATTAAAGTCTCCCCCAGCCGCTTGCCTTCTTTTCTCTGAATCTCAATAGCCTTTTCTAATTGTTCTTCTGTAATCAAGCCTTCTATCAATAGTATCTGGCCTAATTTTTCTCTAGACTTTTTCATAATATTATACTATGCTTTCAGAACCTTAAATTTTAAACTTCAAACATCTTCATCCGCCAAATAAATCCAGGACTGTATTGACCTCTTTTTCTTTTATTGCCTTTGGTTTTTCCTGCTCCCGTTCAGAGACATTGCCAATCGCATAAGGAATATCTTTAATGATATTCGGCGTAATAAATATTATAAGCTCCCTATCGCTGTTGTCTTTAGCCTTATAACGAAATGCTGTGCCTAAAACAGGCACATCTCCTAAAAATGGCACTTTTTTAAGGCTGCGGTCATGTTGAGATTTAATAAGTCCTCCTATGACTACTGTTTCTCCATCTTTGACCATAACAGTGGTTTTAGCAGTCCTGAAACTGAGATCGAAAAGCTTATTGCTGGTAGTGGATAAATCTGAGAGCGATTTGCTAATCAACTTTGGTTGTATGACCATTGTAACAAAATCACTTTTACTTATGGTAGGGGTAACTATAAGCGTTATGCCGGGTCTTTCATTTTCTGCCGCCCTTTGAAATTCAGAGGTTGTCCTTGGTCCAGTTGTTGTGTCTGTTATAGTATCCACCCTTTGGATAGCGTCGTTGGAATTAATATTAATCTCTGCGGTCTCATTATTCATAGTCAGTATCTGAGGCCTGGCAAGAACTTTTGTATCAGAGCTGCTTAGTAACGCGGTTATCGCGGCGCTTGTGGATGCCATACTAAAGCTGCCTGGCGAGCTTATCCCCTGTCCGCTTGAATTATTTCTCCCAAGGCTATTATTCATAGGCCATATAGTATTAGTAACAGGCCCTGCATAAGTTCCAAATTCACCGCTCCAGTTTATTCCCAAACTTTCAATCAGCGCAGTACTGGTCTCCAGTATCTCAGCTCTTATCATAACTTGAGGAGTCCTTACATCTATCTTGGACAGCAAATTTTCTATTATAGGAAACTGGCTTGGCACATCCGTTATAATAAGGCTGTTGGATCTTTTGTCAGCTATTATCTTTCCATTTTCGGAAAGCACACCCTTTATAATTAACTCTACTCCTGCGTCAGTTGTGTTTGCAGTGGGCGTGTTCATCTGGGCGTATTTTAATTCATATATCTTTGTAATAGTCTCCACCTTGGGTTTTCCTGTTTCCTTTACTATAAATATGCTGGTGCCAGGTTCTTGTTCATAGACCAGGTTGTTCGCATTCATGATATAGCTTAACGCCTCTTCCACTTTAACATTCTCAAAATAAACAGTAACAGTCCTTTCCTGGACATTCTGGCTGGCAATAAAATTCAAGCCTGACTGCTGGGAAAACACCTTCAGCACTGTCTTAAGGTTTGCGTCCTGGAAATCCATAGAAATCAGATTGTTCTTGCTGGGAGATATATTCTTGGCATAAGTATCAGCAGCAAATGAAAATGGCACTGAAGTAAAAATAGCAAACACGACGGCGATAGACACTCTGATTGTTTTCATATAAACCTCCTGTATTAGTGCAGGGGGGGCGGTCGCGGCCGCCCGCTGCTATTTTGGTCTTACGATAAACTCTTTCTTCTTATATATCAAACAAACGCCTTCTTTAGTTATATCTTTGACTACAATGTTTCCTTCCCCTGCGTCTGTACTTACTTTAATGACGTCTTTTATATCATATACTTTATTATTTATGATTACCTGAGGCCTCGAACTTTTCCACACCATACCCTGAAACAGTAATTGTGGAAGCGTCACATTCTCATCCACCGGTTCTTCTTTATATTTCTCCACCTCATCAAAAGGGCTTTTAAAAGGAAATTTCTCGTTTTCGACAGTATAAACGACTTCATTTTCACTCCTGGGCGCGGTTGCCTCCAGCATCTCCACTTCTTGCCATTTTTTATTGAATTCCTTTCTGGAAAAAACCTCATCATCAGTATCGCCCTTTTTAAACTTCACGATACCTATAACAAGGGCCACCACTACCAATACGCTTATGGCTATATATTCTGTAGCATGCTGTTTCCGGGACATTTGTTCCGCCATAAACTATTCCTTCCGCACAATAGTGCTTATAACAATATTCGCCTTTATATCAAATGCTTTAAACTTTCCGGAATCTTTTTCAAATTTCTCTTCAAGATCCAGCCTTCTCATATTAACGCTTTCAATCTTTAGGAATTTTTCTGATGATTCTATTGCTGCGATAAACTTGCCAAACTGATTACAGGTAACAGTCATGTCAACGATCACGGATAATTTCGTATATAATCCGTAATCCTCCCGTTCCCCAGGCGTTATAGAGGATACCTTTATATATTCTTTTGAAGCCATATTAGATACCACGCTTAAAAGCCATGAAACGCTTTCGGCATCAGGAATTCTTTTATCATAAATTTTTATATGTTTGCTCAAACCTTTTATCTCGCCTATCAGGACATTCTTATCTCTTTCCTTTAATATATCAGCTCTCATGGTTTTGCTCTTATCGGCAAAAGGCATGTAAATAAACATAATGCCTGCCACTAATACCAACGCTATAATAATAGCGTTTATTATAATAATCTTATTCCATTTTTCATGCTCATTCTTTTTTATTTTCATACTTACGGCCCTTTTAAATTTATTTCAAAACTTGAAACATCTACGCCGTTCATTTTCATTCTTTTAACAGATACTATATCAATCTTTGGCATGCCTTTATTTATCCCGCCTGCCTCTCTTAATTTGTTCAAAAAGATATCGATAAGGCCTTTTTCACTGACCTTCTCATCTACGAGATAGTAACCCTTTATAGTGAGATACCTGCTGATTTTAGACGGTTTTTTCTTATCGATCTTTTCTTCAAAAACCACCTCGGACAACCACATATCTGCTGGTATTAAGTTTATCAGATCCTGCAACCTGGGGGTAAAATAAGTCCTGCTGGATATCAGGCTTTCCATTATATTTTTTCTTGATTCCATTTCATTCTTAATCTTCTCCAGATCAGCTATGTCTTCACTTTTTACGCTTACATCGATCTTTGGCCTTTCAAACAATGTCCTGTTTAATTCATTGGTAAGAGGCACAGCGGCTCTGAGGGCAAAAACCTTGAATATGATTAATAAAAATACCGCCAGAGACGCTTCAAGGAATATTGTTTTTAGCAGCACTTCTTTCTTTTTATAAAAGATGTACTGCTCTCTGCATAAATTTATATCTATAAACGGATCCGCCAGTCCTCTAAGCGCAAGGCCAAAACATACGGCTGCTCTTGCAGGTACAACCCCCGATGCAATCTTTATCCCGCGCAGGGGATCTCCAACCTCTACCGGTATCTGCAATTCCTTGCCCACTATTTCATGCCAATTCTCCAGAGGCACTTTGCTGTAAATAATTATTTTATCTATGACTTCACTTGGAAATTGTTTTTCATAAAAGTCAAAAGAAAGCTTTATCTCCGCTAGTATCTTCTCGAATACGGGTTCAAATGATTTGTCTTTTGGCGTGATCTCGAACAGAGGGATATCCCTTATTATATAAGGTACGCCGCTTCTGAGAATATTGATATTAAGCACGTCAAAATTTATATCTACTATTGCGGTATTGGCTTTAGCGTCTATTTGCTGGGCTGCATTAAAAGCCCTCATAAGGCTAAAAGGCGCAGACTCCATCATTAGAACTTTTAGTCCTGCGGCATTTAAGATACTTAAATATTGTTCCAGAGTATCTCTTTTCACTGCGACAAATACTACATCCATGCTATTTTGAATAGTCTTGCTTGGCAACACTTGAAAATCTGAAAACACCTCTTCCATGCGGAAAGGTATATATCTTTTCGCTTCAAAATTAATAGCAGCTGTTCTTTCTTGTTTTGGGATTTTCGGCATTTGAAAATAACGAACCATGGTTTCTTCGCTAGGAATGGCAGTAATGACACTGCCAGGCTTTACATCATTTTCCATAAAAACTTTTTTTATGGCTTCTAAGATATATTCTTGTTTTGTTTTAGTCTTATTAGGTAAACTATCCTGAGAATTAGTATAATTAGCGGATACACTGTTAAGGCTAGACTCAGGAGTAATTTCTCCACCATGCTGATCTTTCTTGGGGTATATATACGCCTGCCCAAACTTAATGAGCTTAGGGCCTCCAATGCCTGATTTAAGCACAACTAAATCAACTGTATCCTGGCCCACATACAATCCGACAACTTTTTTAGGATTAAAGATAGATAATATATTTTTATCCATAATAAGACCGTTGTTGAACCCCATACCCAGCTAAGCGGCTTAAGCAGTTTAGCTGGGTATGGGGTTAATTAAACATCATACTTTAGCTTTAGCTTCTACCATTTGAGAATTTAACCACTCATCAACTGACTTCTTATCAAATCTCCAGACATGACCTACTTTTATGCCTGAAATCTTCTTTTGATGAAGCCAATTATAAATAGTCTGTTTCTCTAACTTAAGATACCTGGCTAATTCATCTGTATCCATGAGCCTTGACATTTATAACGCCTCCTAATCTATTTACTGGTTCTATAGGTGAAGCCAAATATACCATAAAGAACTTACTTTGTCAAGGCAGCTACCTCTATACTATATGCTATATTTTTATATAAATAACTATTATGAAATGAGTTATGTAAAAATATAAAAATATATAAAAAAATAAGAGAAAATAATATTATTACATATTTTTTCTCCTAACTCTATTAAATATATATATTTATATTAATATTATGGTGCTTCTGCCTTAGGATAAGTGGCCTCTGATTTTATTATGTATTTTCCAGGAACAGGGGGATCAAGATCTTCTACCCATACTTTTAAGCTGGTAATTCCATTCATGACTGGCGCAGGAAAGGTATATGCAGTAGTAGTATCTGGCGGGACTCTTTTATAAGCGCTAACGAAGTATGTTTCATTGGTCCTGAGTTGGTAACAAACATAATGAACTCCTGCTTCTGCTGAAGCCAGAGCCTTTTGTCTTTTTATCTGGCCTTCGCAAATAACGCTATAATTATATGCTGTAAGAAGAGCTGCTGCTGCAATCAATGATAATAGAAACAAAAGCATTAAAGTTACAAAAATAGCTATCCCTTTATCATTATTATAGTTATGGATTTTCATATAAAATCAAACCTCGATTCTTTAGTGTTTAACGGATAGCGCAAGAGTGAATAGCTTTTCTATCCGCTAAATAATTAATTATTGCAGTTCTCCTATTAATTTTTCAACTGCTTCGGATATCAGCTGCCAGCGTTCCTGGCTATGTATTGTATATTTCTGTTTTCTTTTCCAGCCATTATCTGATTTTTGCCATAGATACATACATAAGCGCCTATTACCCCATGATTCAACCAAAACCACTGCTGACCACCATCCAAACCCTCTGCTAATAGTCCTGTAACTTAGGACTTTTAAAGGTGGCCCTATAGGTATTTTTTCTTCCTCATTTATTATCTTTTCATCAGACATGAGTACCTCCCAATTTTTGTGAAGCAAAAATTGATCCCGAGCCGCTCTTATACCTCCGTATATGTGGCGGAGGACATTCTTTCCTGACTGCTACGGTTTCTCTTTATTATTATAACTCCCGCATCTGGGACATTGAGACATATTAATATGTCTGCTGTCTACATACACATAAGTACATATAGAGCATTGCCATAAAAAGTTTTTTTCTGAAGAAAACTGTTTCTGTTTCTTTCTATTTTCAAATACAAGAACTAATAAGACAAGACACGCTGTTAAGATAAGATATAGACTAACCGCTAATGAAAAATCTATTTTAATCATTGCTTAAAGTTAATGCGCGCCATTCCTTCCTGATCATCTTCCAGAGCAGGCACAAACTGCCACTTCCTCACATATCTAACCGCTGCATTGTCTATTTCGGGAAAACCACTGGAGGTAATGCATTCTGCATATTCAATAAATCCGTCTTTTGATATTTTGAATTTAATATTCGCGCTGAAATCTGAATTGAAATCCGAAGGCAGGACAGTAGATTTATCTAAATTCGGCTTATATATAATCACCCTGTCTTTGGCACTTCCTTTTATAAAAAAATCGGAGAAATTAACCCTTGTAATTTCCTTTTTGTGGAGCATATTTAAATTTAAAGAATTGCGATCGTCTGGAGAATACAAAAATTCTTTTTTTTCGGGCTGCTTGCTTATAAAACCTGATCTGTTAGGCTCTAATTCTTTTATTTTATCTTTCAAATAGCTGTGATCCGGCAGAAAAGATCTTTCGTCTTCAGGTATGATCTTTTCCAGGATATCTCCGAGAAACGCTATTGAAGTATTGTGCTCTGCTATATGGCCTGTTGAAAACACTGGTTTAACTGAAAATATAAATAGAAAATGCCATAAAGCAGATATTAATATTGCAATATTCAGATTGCGATCTTTAAAGAAAACCATGATGTTATTAAATCCCGAATTGCCTCTAAGGAACGGCTGCGACCGTTTCACTTTACTTCCTGATTCGTAGCTATATTGACTTGTTTCATGCCGATGTCTCTGCAAAAATCCCATATATTAACTACCTTGCTTAGAGCTACATCCCTATCTGCCTTTATCAATACAGGTTCTGCGTTAGAAGCCTTTTCGAGTTTACTCTTAAGTTCCACTAGGGTTACAGGCGCTTCATTTAAATAAAATCTGTTATCATGGGTAATGGTGATCACTATTGTATTTTTTTGCACAACCTCGCTTGTTACTGCCTTTGGAAGGTTTATTTTAATACCTGGCTGGGATACAAAACTTGAGGTTAACAGAAAAAATATCAAAAGCAAAAAAATGCAATTTATCAGAGGCACCATGTTCAACTGAGCATCTTCTATCTGCAAGTGTTGTTTAAATTTCATTTAATATCCTTCTATTCTTTGCGACAACATATTTATAAGTTCTGTTGCACTGCGTTCCATATCAAGTACGAAACCTTGAACCTTTGCGGCTAGATAATGGTACGCTACTATCGCAGGTATTGCTACAATAAGGCCCAAGGCTGTGGTTAAAAGCGCTTGCCATACCCCTCCTGCAAGATCCCCTGCGCTCACAGGATTAAATACAACTGTTTTCATCTGAATAACCTGAAAAGCCTTTACCATTCCGACAACAGTCCCTAAGAGCCCCAGAAGAGGAGAAATGTGAGCTATGGTAGCTAAAACTTTTATGTGCCCTTCCAGTCTTGAAACTTCCTGATGGCCTGCATCTTCTATCGCTTCCCTTATCTCCTGCCTGGGCCTGTCATGCTTCAGGAGCCCTGCTTTAATTATGGCGGCAATAGGGCCTTCTGTATCCTCGCATATCTTCACGCTCTCTGCAATCTTATTGCGCTTCAAAGCGCCTTCTATATTATTCATAAAAGACACTGCATCTATTCTTATCTTACGGAAGTAGTACAACCTCTCCAGGATTATACCAAAAGCTATAATAGAACATAAAATAATAGGATACATTATAGCCCCGCCCTTTTGTATCATCTCAAACATATCTCAGATTCCTTTCTTTATTTTATTGTACAAAAAAACCAACGCTTCCCTGACCGTTGAAAACGATTTTCTTATTTCTTTTCTGCCAAAACTTCTAGTCTTTCTTTTGCAATGGCAGCTTCTTTTGTATCTATCTCGGATATCTTTTTATAAAGCCTTGCCGCCTCGTCAGCCTTATTCTGCTTTTCCAGCAACCTGCCACATGAAAGAGTTGCACTAGCAACTATTTCGGTAGAATCAGGATATATGTACCCTACTTTCATGTATTCTGTAATTGCGCTTTCAGTATCCCCTGATTCCTCATAAAGTTGTCCTATTGTAAGCTGTATGTTAGCGTTAAAATCTCCACGCTTGGAATCCAAAGATTCTTTATAATAATTGATAGCATCTTTAAATTTTCCTTCTTTTTTCATAATATCCCCAAGATACTTGAATGCTACTTTTACAAAAGCAGTATTTTTATAATCTGCTGTAAATTTCAAAAGCCTATCCATTGCTTTGCCGGAAGAATCCTCTTTCATAAGAATATCTATTATCTTAAGTTCAGCTGTAGGGACAAGATCGCTGGTGGGATAATTTGTTTTCAAATTTTCCAGGACGCTCAAGCTTTTGTCCAACTCGCCTTTTTCATAAAATATTATGGCAACCCTGTATATAGCGTCATCTGTAAAGCTTGCCTCCGGATATATCTTAATTAGATCGTCGAAATATTTTTCTGCTTTAGTAAACTCTTTTTTGTTTATATAGTATTCTCCTAACCAAAATCTTGCATCTCCTGCCAACTCGTCTTCAGGATACCTGGCTATATATTCTTCAAACTGGTTTAGAGCCTTTTTGTTATCTCCCATTTTATAATAGCACTTCCCTATTTCATACAATGCCCTGCGGCTAGGCTGGCTATCGGGCTGTCTGAAAGCTATGTCCTGGAATACGCCCAGGGCCTGATTGAAATCGGAAGCGTTATAAAAAGCGCTCGCCATCTGAAACTCAGCATCTTCCCTGTACTTTGTATCTTTAAATTTTTCAAGAAATGCTTTGAATTCATAAGCCGCATTTTGAAAAGATCCTTTTTTAAAATATAAAACAGCAAGAGCGTAACTAGCGTCTTCTACATATTGAGACTCAGGATAATTTTTCAATAAACTCCTAAAAGCAAGAATAGCACCTTCGTATCTTTCTGATTTAAACTGTATCCTGCCTATTTGGTACTGGGCGTAATCCACATAACCAAACACTGCATCAGGATTAACATTAGCCTCTTTTAAAACCATATCATAAGCTTCAGATGATTTGTCTAATTGATTCAACTGGAAATACGCATCGCCCATTCTGCAATATGAAGTTATGCGATAGATATCTTCGTCAGTGGTTTTTATCACCCTGTTGAATTCTTCTATTGCGTCATTATATCTGGCTGTCTTAAAATAAAGCCATCCAAGATTATATTCCAGATCATCCGAATAGTTGGAGGATGGAAATTTCCTCATACTATCCTTGAGAACTTCTATGCCATCCTCATACAAGCCAAGCTTGTAAAGCGCTTCTGATTTACCAAGATATGCTTTCATTATCAAGCTGCTCTTAGGAAATTCTTCTATAATTTCTGCAAAGCATTTCAGGGCCTCGCCAAACTTATTCATCTTCATAAACGCCTGTGCCTTGCCTTCTAATACGGTATCCATCAGGCTATCATCTTTCTTGATGCTGTCAAGACGGATAAATTCTCTGATAGCGTCTTCATACTGTTCTAATTTCATATAACTCCACGCAGTATCGTATACGGCGTAAAAATCTATGTCAGGGTCATGGGCTATTTCAAGCGATTTTTTAAACGCATTCAGCGCATTTTTATAATCATCTTGATAATAATAATTCTCTCCCATATAAAAATACGCGAGTTTGGCCTTTTTAACATCTTTGACACCCTGGATAAACCTGGATAAGCTTTCTTTAGATTCATCATACCTCTTAAGCCTGTAAAGCATCTCGCCTATCTTTAATTCAGCATCCTCTTTTAATTCGTCCCTAGTTTCACCCGGGACTAAAAACCCTGAGCTTGTCGAAGGACCGCTTGCAGGATATCCAGACACAAATGCAGAAAAGTTATCAATAGATTCCTGGTATTTTTTCTCCTCATACAGAGACCACGCGTATGCATATTTTGCGTAAGGTACATAATTCGATTTTGGAAAATCCGTTAAGATAACTTTGTAAAGCTCTCTGGCCTTTCCAAAATCCCTTGTCCTGAAATATATCTCTGATTTCCAATACATCGCCTCGTCTTTGAAATCTGTTTTTGTTTCTGAGTTAATAACAGCGTCTAATTCCCGTATGGCATCGCTGAATCTATTTATATACACGCAGGACTCGCCCAATAAAAGCCGCGCTTCTAAAGTATCGGCGTCTGCTGGTTTTTCAGATAAAAATTTTTCAAATGATTTGGCGGCTATTTCGTAGAAACCATCCTGAAAGGATTTCTTTCCTAAAATAAAGTCGGAATTTTCTTCGGCATTTAAGGGGGTATATAATACTAATATAGATAATATTATAATATATATGTACCTAATGCTACTCATCTTAATCATAAATATAACATTATAGAGGCCCATGTTCAAGAGAAAAATAAACTTTGTCAATAAACTTTACAAAACTGACATAACATAAACTTGACAATGTGACATTGTTAGTTTTGTAAAGATTATTTAGCCTTACAACATAATTTGAGCATAAACTTGACAAAACTTACATTGTTAGATTGTCAAGTTTATTAAGTGTTTTTTTAGATATTGGCCGGTATATGAGAAGGGGATCTTGATTATTTCTTCAGGTGTGCCGCAGGCTACTATCCTTCCGCCTTCGTCTCCCCCTCCAGGCCCAAGGTCTATGATGTAGTCCGCTGATTTTATAACGTCCAGATTGTGTTCTATTATTAAAACACTGTTACCGCCTTCTACGAGTGCGTGTAATACCTTAAGCAGCCTGTCTATATCGGCAAAATGCAGCCCTGTAGTAGGCTCATCCAGCATATAGAGAGTTTTGCCAGTCCCTATTTTGCTAAGCTCGGTTGCAAGTTTTACTCTTTGCGCCTCTCCTCCTGAAAGAGTTGTTGAAGACTGTCCCAGCTCAACATAGCCAAGCCCTACTTCACAAAGCGTTTTCAGTTTTTGCTGTATATGCGGGATATTTTTAAAAAGCTCCATTCCGTCTTCAACCGTCATCTCCAACACATCAGCGATTGATTTACCTTTATAAAGAACCTGCAGCGTCTCGTGGTTGTACCGCCTTCCGTTACAAACCTCGCATGTCACATGAACATCTGGTAAAAAATGCATTTCTATCTGCTTAATCCCGTCCCCCTGGCACGCCTCGCATCTCCCGCCTTTAACGTTGAAACTGAAACGGCCTGGCTTATATCCTCTTTTCCTGGATTCCGGAAGCCTTGCAAATATATCCCTCATAAAAGAAAACACCCCGGTATACGTGACTGGATTTGAACGCGGAGTCCTGCCTATTGGCGACTGGTCAACGACAACAACCTTGTCTATTTGATCCACGCCTTTAATCTCATCGTGCGCTCCGGGTTTTTCTTTTGATCCATAAAACTTTTTTGCCAGGGCTTTATACAGAATATCATCTACCATAGTGCTCTTGCCTGAACCAGACACGCCTGTAATGCATACAAAAAGCCCGAGCGGTATCTGAATATCTATACTTTTAAGATTGTGCTCTCTTGCTTTCCTGATAATGATGGATTTGCTTTTTATTGCTTTCCGCCTTTTTCCCGGAACGCCTATCTTTAATTCTCCGCGCAAATAACTGCCTGTAAGAGATTCCTTTGAATCAATAATATCATCTATCCGCCCCTGGGCTATCACATACCCGCCGTGCTTTCCTGCGCCCGGGCCAAGATCTATAATATAATCAGCATTTCTTATGGTAGCTTCATCATGCTCGACGACTATCAGGGTATTACCGAGATCTCTCAGCGCCTTAAGCGTATCAAGAAGCTTTGCATTATCTTTTTGATGAAGCCCTATACTCGGTTCATCCAGGACATAAAGCACTCCTACAAGCCCTGCCCCTATCTGGGTCGCAAGCCTTATCCTTTGCGCCTCTCCGCCTGAAAGAGTGGAACTGATCCTGTCCAGGGTCAGATAATCGAGGCCTACATTCGCCATAAAACCAAGCCTCTCCAGTATCTCCTTCAAAATCTGGCAGCCAATCTTCTTTTCGACTTCCGTAAGCTTCAGGTCCGAGAAAAATTTCTTTGCGCTCTTTACCGAAAAACCCGAAACATCGCTTATAGAGATGCCGTTTATCTTTATTGAAAGCGCTTCAGGCTTTAATCTTCTGCCCTTACATTCAGGACAGATGGAAATGCTTGTATACTTATTTATTTCAGTTCTCATAAACTCACTGTCTGTATCCTTCAGCCTTCTTAATAGATTCGGCACAACCCCTTCAAAATAAACACCAAGATCCGGGCTCTTTGACCCGAAAAGTATTACATCCCTTATCTTTTTGGGGATTTTATTAAAAGGCGTGTCTATGTCAAAGCCATATTCCTGGCCAAGCTTTCTTAAAAGCCTTCTGTAATGAAGTATTATTCTCATGCCTCCGACACGCCAGGGCCTTATGGCCTCTCTTAAAGATTTTGTTTTATCAGGTATAACAAGGTCGGTATCTATATCTATTATCGTACCAAGGCCGTCGCATGCATTGCAGGCACCGTAAGGGCTGTTAAAAGAAAACATCCTTGGTTCTATTTCTTCATAGCTCACGCCGCATTCAGGGCAGGCATATAGTTCGCTGAATAGTTCGTCTCCCTGATCGGCCTTATTTATCAACATCAATCCTTTACCTGCTTTCAGCGCGACTTCCACAGAGTCAGCCAGCCTTTCCCTGATGCCTTTTTCAATTACAATCCTGTCTACCACGACTTCTATATTGTGCTTTTTGAATTTATCCAATTTTATTTTCTCATCAAGAGAAATTACGTTACCGTCCAGCCTTATCCTCACAAAGCCCTGCTTCTTTAATTCGCTGAAAAGGCTCTGATACTCGCCTTTCCTGCCTCTTATAACAGGCGCAAGTATCAGTATTGGTGAACCATCCGGATATCTTAAAATCCTGTCTATGATCTCGTCATGGCTCTGCTGTTTTATTTCGCGGGCGCATTTATAGCAGTAAGGTTTCCCTATGCGGCTGAAAAGAAGCCTCAGGTAATCATATATCTCCGTAGCTGTCCCGACCGTAGAACGGGGATTCCCCCCTGCCTTTCTCTGCTCGATAGAAATAGCCGGGGACAAGCCTTCTATATGCTCTACATCCGGCTTTTCAAGCTGTTCCAGAAACTGCCTCGCGTAGGCAGACAAGCTCTCAACGTATCTGCGCTGGCCCTCTGCGTATATCGTGTCAAAAGCAAGCGAAGACTTCCCTGATCCGCTAAGCCCGGTAATAACCACAAGCTTGTTTCTGGGAATCTCCAAATTTATGTTCTTAAGATTATGCTCTTTCGCCCCGAATATTTTAATACTCTTCTCTTCCATCGCCCCCACTCCCCCTTCTCAATAAACTTGACATTCTGACAATGTTAGTTTTGTAAAGTTCCACAGCTTTATAGCCATGGCATCTTTAACATAATCTTGACATTGTAACAATGTCAGTTTTGTCAAGTTTATATCTCCTCTTGACCTCTGCATAATGTTGACAATGTAACTATGCCAGTTTTGTGAAGCTCCATAGCTTTATGGTTCAACTCCGTCCCTCGATTATAATCGGGACTTCTAAAGTA
>Ga0172368_10004360_pt1 | contig 16418 bp, 16 predicted proteins | sample Lak11m_FD_114540 | JGI IMG/M metagenome (GOLD analysis project Ga0172368, IMG submission 114540) | Freshwater microbial communities from Kabuno Bay, South-Kivu, Congo - kab_022012_11m | ecosystem: Environmental > Aquatic > Freshwater > Lake | place: Democratic Republic of the Congo: South-Kivu...
ACCCAGGGGGGACCGGTATCGCCGAGGCGCTGCGCGAATGCGTCGCTGACGTCGAGAAGCGCGCGGTTGAACGAGTGGCGAGCTGCGCGTGCGCGAGCGGCTGTCCCTCCTGCATCGGCGTGGAGGCGGCGCAATCGGACAACAAGGCGAACACTCTCGCGCTGCTCAGAAATCTCTATGAGGCGGACAGGGCATGAGGAGCGCGCCCGGAGCTGTGCTGCGCGCGGTGCTTGGCGCGGAATCGCGCTCCAATCTCCGCGCGGGCATCGACATCTGCGCATCACGCGGAGAGCGCTCGCATGGACCTTAAGAATCGCCTGGCGCTCCTGAAAAAGGGCGAAACGACGGCGCGCGCGCCTCAGCAGTTCCCCGCGCGGGAGCCGCCCTCGGGTTGGGAGCGCGCGGCGACGCACCTTTGGACGCGCATGGTCGACATACCCTTCGCGCGAGTGCCGCCGCGATTTTTCCCAGGGCTTATGCGTCAGGAACGCTCTGGAAGCGCGCATGTCGAAGGTCTTCGCGGGGCCGATTCCGATGGTTCGCTCGCGCTCGACAGCCTCGCGTTCTTCGACCTGGAGACCACGGGACTGTCGGGCGGGTCCGGCACTGTCGCCTTTCTCGCGACTGTGGCGCGCTTTGAGGGGCGCGACCTTGTTCTGTGGCAGACCTTCATGGAAGATTACCCGGGAGAACCTGATTTCCTCGAATTGGTGTGCGGGCAGCTCTTGGCCGCAGACTGGGTCGCGAGCTACAACGGTGCCTCCTTCGACCTCCCGCTTCTGCAGAGCCGCTGCGTCGTCAACAGAATCCAGCCACCGCTGCTGCGGCAGATCGACATCCTGCACGACTGCCGTCGATTCTGGGCACACCGAGCCGAATCCTGCGCCCTGGGCTCGATGGAAGAGATGCTGCTCTCGAAGCGACGCGAAGACGATATCCCCAGCGCGCTCGTTCCCCGCGTGTGGCTCGACTTCGTAAAGGCGCAGCCGCTTCGAGATGAGCAGCGCGAGCTCCTCTGGCGCGTGTGGCGGCACAATCTGGAAGATGTCATCTCGCTTGCCGAGATTTTCCTAATCGTGGAATCGGCGTACCGAGATCCGCAGAGCGCGCTTGTCGGTTACGGCATCGATCCCGCAGGTCTCGCGGCGAGCCTTGTGCGGCTCGACCGGCACCCCGAGGCGAAGCGCATGCTAATCCTCGTGCGCGACCACCCCCAGGATTTCGAGATATCGGCCAAGGTGAGGATGAAGGCGCTCCGCCAGCTCGCGGCAATGGCGCGGCGCGAGCGAGATTGGGATCTGTACCGACAGACCGTGCTCTCGATGGATGGCGATTCAATCTATGGGTGTGTCGCGAAGGCGAAGCTCTTCGAGCACCTTGAGAAGGATGCGAAGCTTGCGCTCTCATGGGCTATTCGCGCGCGCGACATCTTCGCGAGGCTCGACGGAGAGGCGGAAGGTATTGAAGCTTTGAGGCGCGCGGAGTTTCTGGAATCGATTGAACATCGACTTGATCGGCTCCGGAAGAAACTGGCGAGGCAACGCTAAGCGTGCCCGCCGACAGGGCTATTCGCGCGCTCTGAGCGTGTCGCCGAGCTGACCGCAGGCGCCCATGACGCCCCGGCCGCGACTCATTCGCTGTACCGTCACGATGCCGCCGCGGTCGAGTATCTCCGCGAACTGTTTCATCTGCGCCGCGCTCGGCGTCTCGAATGCCATGCCCTCGATGGGGTTCCACGCGATGAGATTAACCTGCGCCTTGAGGGGAGCGATCCATCTGGCGAGCTCTATCGCGTCGCGCTCGCCCGCGTTCATGTTGCCTATCAGCACCACCTCGAGCGTGATGCGGTCTTTTGTGACTCGCTGATACTCGAGAAGCGCGGATTTGAGCGTTTCAAGGGACCAAGTCTTGTTGACAGGCATGAGGCGCGTGCGGAGCTCTGGGTTCGCCGAGGTGAGCGAGACGGCGAGCCGCACAATCGGTCCATGCGCTGAAAGATCGAGGATGCCGGGCACGATGCCGCTCGTCGAGATCGTGATCTTGCGCATCGACATTCCGATGCCCTCGGGGTTCGAGAGCAGAGCGATCGCTCGGCGGACGTTCTCGAGATTGAGGAGGGGCTCGCCCATTCCCATGAAGACTACATTCGAGATGAATCCGCGAAGGCCGCGGAGGAAGTGAAACTGCTCGAGGATCTCATCGGGCCCAAGATTCCTTAAAAAGCTGAGAGTGCCGGTCTTGCAGAAGGCGCAGCCCATGGGGCAGCCCACCTGGCTCGAGAGACAGGCTGTCTTTCTCCCTTCGATGTCCTCGAGAAGCACGCACTCAACCGCGGCGCCGTCGCGCAGGCGAATCTGAAGCTTGAGCGAGCCGTCTTCGTCGACGAGCTGCTTTTCGATGCTTGAGGAGAACAGATGCCCGCCAAACCGCTCCGCGAAGCGTTCGCGCAGCGGCTGAGGAATGTTCGTCATCGAGTCGAAGGATTCGATTCCCTTGGAAACCCACCCGAATATCTGCTTCGCGCGGTAGAGCGGCTCTTCTGGCAAAAGAGCGGCCAGCTCTTCGAGAGTCAGGCCGCTCGGATACACCGTGTATGGAGTGTGCGTGGACGTGTCGGTCATGCCTTTCCTGTGAGCTTGGAGAGCGCTTCCATGATGACTGGATTCTTGATGCCCATGCGCTGGAATTCGGTGAGCACTTCAACGGCGAGCTGCCGCTGGTTGTTCATGAGGTAGGTCTGCGCGAGCTCGACGTAGATCCGGTAGTTCTTGGGATCGTTCTGCAAGAGTGAGCGGAGGCTCGCAATCGCCTCTTCGTACTTGCCCTGCTGGCGGGAAATCACCGCGAGGCCGAGCACCGCGTAGATGTCGAATTCGATGTTGAGCGCGTTCTGATAGTATTCGGCGGCCTTGTCGAAATCGCTCATGTTGCGGTAGGCATCGCCCGCGCGCGTGAGAATCACCTTGTTCTTGGGGTCCTTATCGAGAATCTTATTCCAATAGAGGAGCGACATATTCTGCTTGCCGACGCCTCGGTAGCAATCCGCGATGCCGAAGAGCGCGTAGAAGTTGTCAGGCTCTTTCGTGAGGGCTTTCTCGAAGTAGGGGATGCCCTTGTCGAAGTGTTTGAGCTTGCGGTAGCAGTTGCCGATCGCGGTGAGCACGCGGATATCGACATTGTCGGACTCGAGTTCGACCATGCGCTGCCAGTAGGTGAGGGCCTCTTTGTACTCATTGAAGTCGTAGTGGAGGTGGCCCAGGCCTATGAGCGCGTAGTGGTTGTCGGGGTTGAGTTCGAGCACGCGGTGATAGATCGCCTTCGATTTGCGGAAATCGTGCACCTTGCGGTAGGCGTCCGCGACGCGCGTGAGCACGGTGATGTTCGTGTTGTCGTGGAGCAGGTACTGCTCCCAGATCTCGATGGCCTTCTGGAACTGGTTGAGGGCCTTGTAGCAGTCCGCCAGGCCGAAGAGGGCGTAGCTGTTGCCAGGGTGGAAGACGAGGCATCGGCGGTAGTAGTCGGCTGCCTCTTTGAAGCGACCGCGCTTGCGGGCGGCGTCGCCCATGCCGACGAGGGCGTAGTTGTTCTCTTTATCTTTTTCGAGAATCTGCACGAAGCACTCGATCGCCTCATCGAAGCGATTTTCCTTGAGAAGCTGATACCCCTTCTTGGAGGTTTCCGCGATTTCAGTGTTTTCGGATTGAATTTCTTCGGGCACGTCGAAAAAATCGTCGTTGTAGGGGAGAACAGGCATATCGCTCATAACTTTTACCTCTTGGCGGAAAGTATTTTTACATGTGGCCGTACAACAGCCTGGAATTTATTACTTATTTCTTTCCGTCTATTGTTAACTAAGCAATTATACATTTGGTTTTGCATAAATGCAAGATTCTGAAAATAAATCTTTAGCGGATTTTCTCCAATTTTTTATAGAACCTGACAATAGACCGTCCATAGATGCGCATGTCATAACCTTCGAGTGTCCCCGCACTTTCTGGAAGGCGATCTTCGCGCGGAAAGTGGATCAACACGAGGCTCCCAGCCTTGAGCGACGCGGATCGGTCCAGCCGCTCGAGGAGCTGCAGTTTGAAAGGATAATCGAAGGGAGGATCGAGAAAGAGAATGTCAAAGGGCGACTTGTTGCGGAGGATGAAGGTTTCCGCAGGCATCGCCCTGCAGAAGAGTGCGGGTTCAGCGATCGCGGCGTTCTCGAGGAGCACAAGGAATTTTTTGCGGTCCTTCTCGACGCACACCACGGGATTCGCGCCGCGCGAGGCCGCTTCCAACCCAATTATTCCAGATCCGGTGAAGAGATCTAGGAAGGAGTTTCCGGAGAGGTCTCCCAGCACACCGAACACCGACTCGCGCATCCGATCCATCGCGGGCCGGATCCGCAAGTCGCCTTCGGGCATGCGGACGGTGCGCCCCGTGTAGATTCCTCCGGTGATGCGCACAGTCACCAGCCCTTGGTGCGAAATTCCCGCCGAATTTCGCGATCGATGTCTCGAGCCTTGATGTCGGCTCGTTTGTCGTAAGCTTTTTTCCCTCGACAGAGGCCGAGCTCGAGCTTCACGAGCCCATGTTTGAGATAGATGCTCAGGGGAATCAGCGTGAGGCCCTTTTCGCGCACGCGCCGGTCGATGCGCTTGATTTCCTGGCGGTGCAGAAGCAGTTTCTTGGGACGATCGGGGTCGTGGCCGAAAATCGAAGCGTGGGCATACTCGGAGATGTGGAAGTTGTTGAGCCACACTTCCTGGTTCTTTATCTCGGCGAAGGCATCGCCGAAGCTCACGCGGCCCTCCCTGATGGACTTCACCTCGGAGCCGAGGAGGGCCATGCCGCACTCGAAAGTCTCCTCGACCTGATAGTCGAAGCGGGCGCGGCGGTTGAGTGCGATGTTCTTGGTGGGCTCTTGCGATCTCATTTTTGTACTATAGCTGGCCTGAAACCCAGAAATTCAGAGGCGTGGATCGCGGGAACCGGGCCGCGGATGCCGGCGGATATCGCGTCGGGCTTATTCGCCCAGGAGCCGCCGAGGACGGTTTTTGAGGCTATGGCCGAGGTGAGTTCCGCGAATGTGGCTGAGCTGTCCAGAATCCAGGGGTAGGGCCTGAACCCGTCCGAAGTCCACTCCCAGACATTTCCGTAGAGATCGGCGAACCCGAGGCTGTCGCGGCCTGAGGAGCCGACAGGCAGCGGACCGGAGGATGATCGATCGCTGAACACCGCGAAAGAAACTGGATTCTTCGCGTCGGCGGCGGAGGCCGCGTTCCACATAGCCTCCGTGGGGAGCACAACCTTGTATCCAGCTGGCGCCTGCGCGCTCAGCCAGTCGCAGTACGCGCTCGCGGCAAACCACGATACTCCAGTGATGGGAACGGAGTCGGATTTGGCGGCATCATAGGTGGCGAGGTACGAAGCATCGGCGAGGCCCTTCGCGATGAGGTCGGCCCTGTTTTCGGGTTTCCATGAGGGATTTTGGGCGAGGAATCGGTTGAACTCGGCGCGGGTGACTTCGGTCGACGACAGCCCAAACGCGGGCGTGGAGGCAGCGTAGGGAACCTGCGTCCCGCCGGGCGTCGTGATCACGCTGTTCACCGATCCTGGCGCGAACATGATGAACGAGAGAGGCCCGGCTGAGATGCTGCCCGCGCGGGGCGAGTGCGAGGGGCTCAGACTTGCCGCTTGCCGCGAGGCCGAGGCGGCGGCGTCTTTCATGCCGGGGAATTCTTTTTCGGATACGATTTCGGAGAGGGCGACGGAGAAATTGCTGGAACGCGCGAGAAGCGCCGCCGCAGACCGCGCGAAGGCGATGTACCCGAGGGGGCTTGCGCCCGGCGCGCCCAAGGTTGCCGTGGTGTAGATCGCATCGCGGAGCGAGCTTGAATTTTCTGCAGTGCTCAGGCTTGCCGCCATGACTGGCGAGGCCAGATCCGCGCGTTCGGATGGGGAGAATGCCGAGAGATCGCGCGCCGATTCGGAGAGACTCATCGGAATCTGGTAAATCGCGCTCGGCCTTCCAGTGAGCGACCACGCGGCGAAGCTGGAGAAGGCGGGGTCGAGAATCGCCGAGGCTGAATCCGGTTTGAGCTCATAGGCAACCCGCACTTTGGGCGGGAAGAGGATTGTCGCGAAAATCCGGTTGGGAACCGCGACATCGAGTGTCTGCGCGGAAAACCCCGTTTTTTGAATTTGAAGCTGATGCTTTCCCGGTCTGGCGTGAACGCCGTCGAGGCTGTTTCCCTGGTAGGCACCATCGATGAAGACGGCGGCAGCCTCAGGCGCGCCCTTGAACACGAGCTGTGCGCCCGGGTTCCTTAGCGCGGGATTGATCAATATGAAAAATACCAGAACGAAGACAATAAGTATATATATAGCAGGAACATATGTTCGAGGACTGACGCCAAGCACGGATTTGAGTTTGACTTTAGTCTGTGCGATGTCCTGTTCGGTGATTTTCTCGGACTCTTTCATTGCAGAAGAAGCCTAGCCGAAGGGCACCGTCTTGTCAACGATATGCGCTCATGATAGCTTGATATCGAAATGAAAAGGGTGGATTTCGTCGATCGGCTCATTGGGTACTCGGAAGAGGTTCTCACTCGAAGGAAGAAAAAGGCGCTCCGCGAAAAAATGAAACAGCAGAGGCGCCATCCTGTCGTCGATTGGGTCTACGCGATTTTATGGGCGGCATGCGTTGTCCTCGTCATCAATCAGTATGTTTTCCAGGCCTATCGCATTCCTTCCGAGTCGATGCAAAACACGCTCCTCATCGGCGACATGATTTTCGTCGATAAACTCTCGTACGGCCCTGAGCTGCTTCCCGGCGTGCTGAAGACTCCCGGGCTGGCGAAACCGCACCGAGGAAATGTCATCATTTTCGAGAATCCCTCATACCTCTCACGGGGGCCGCTCTACAATATCTTCCAGCAGCTCTTATATATGGTAACCTTCACCCTTGTCGACATCGACAGAGACCCCTCGGGCGAGCCTCGGGTACACTATCTCATCAAGCGTGACATCGGCGTTGGCGGCGATACGATCCGCGTGAGAGATGGAGAAGTCGCGATTAAGCCGCGCGGCGCTTCGTCGTTCATCGATGAAAAAACGCTGATGTCCGGCATGGATCTTCCCGTAAAAACGCACCGCCTTGTCACCTCCGCAGAATACCCTGAGATCGACAATGTGGGAGTCGCGTCCGCGTACTCCGAGCTGAATCTGCCTCTGCCCGCGCGCGTGGGAACGCCGCTTGCCCAGAACGCGAACAAGGACGCCTTTCAATACGATATGAGCCGGGTAACTACCCTAAGAGACGCCAACCCCTCGGATACGCGCAACGCGCAGCTTGCGCAGCGCTATGACGCGGGCTGGTATATCGCGGACTCGCGAGTCTTCCCGATGGGAGACAATCGAGACAATTCCCGCGACGCACGTTACTTTGGGCCGGTCGCCGAAAAGAAAGTGCTGGGGCACGCGCTGTTCATCTATTTCCCATTCGGCAGGATGGGTGGCATCAAATAGCTCAGAGAGGCGCATGTTGAGTCGAAGGCCTGTGCGATACGCAGAAAGAATCGACAGGAGCAAAAAGCGCGCGAGAATCATAATCAATGTCGCGATTCTTATTGTGCTCTGCGCGGTGGCGCGGTCTTTTCTGATCCAGACCTGGCGCGTTGAGGATGATGCCATGGTGCCGAGCCTTCGCAGGGGCGACATTGTGCTCGCCGTACCCTACGTGCTGCGCATAGGAGGCGTGCCGGAAGGTCTCGCCGGCGCGGTGCGCGTTGGAGATGTGGTGCTCGTGAGCGACGGCTTTGAGCTCCTTGTCCCGCCTCGACAGCGATTCGCGGATGCCGCGCTCAGATTTTTGACGTTTCAGCGCCTCTCGATCCTAAAGAATGCATATGGCGATTCGTTCTCAGTTCCCAGCTTCATGAGAGTGCGTTCAATCGAGAATGCATCCGCAGAGAGAAAGAGGCAACTTGTCGTTGCTTTATCAAGCGATCAACAGAGCTCAGGCGTGCGCGCAGCGAAGCTGCGGCTCGTTGTGGCGCCACAGATCAAAGGCAGGGCGATTTTTAGAATCTGGCCGCTCTCAGCGATCGGCCCCGTGAGATGAGCATAGATGACGCCGCGCTTCTCGGCGCGTTCCCTCAGGCTCAAACTCAGTTTCCACCCCGATCGCTCTACCTGCATATACCCTTCTGCGCAGGGCGCTGCGCCTATTGCGATTTTTTTTCAGTCCGATCTTCGGCGTATCCGCAAGATCCCTATATCGACGCGCTTCTCGAACAGCTGCGCGTGTGGTCTACAGCCTGCGGCGCGGATTCGTTCGATACGATTTACATCGGAGGCGGTACTCCCTCGGTGCTGGACGCGCCGAGCCTCGACAAGCTTCTGACCGCGCTCTCGGCATACGCGGCGCAGGGCTGCGAGTGGACAATTGAGGCGAATCCAGAGAGCCTCAGCGATCGATTCCTCGAAAGGCTCGCAGGTTCAGGTGTCACCCGCCTGTCGCTTGGCATTCAGACGCTCTCGGTTGAGGAGTGGGAAGTGCTTGGGCGCGTCGGGTCCATCGCTGAATCGCGCGCGGCGCTCGAACGGGTGCGCGCATATCCCTTCGACATCTCTGTCGATCTCCTCGCGGGAATTCCGCGCCGCCCTGGCTTGGGAATCTCCGCATCTTCGAGCAAAAACCAGCTCTTGGCCGCTTTGTCCGAGCTCGAGCCGAAGGTGGCGCACCTGTCGCTCTATGATCTCACGCTTGAGCCAGGCACCACGCTCGAGCGCCGTGTCCGCGCGGGCGAACTCCGTGTGCCCGACGCTGACGAGCTGGCTGACCTGCGGCTCGCGGCTGACGAATTTCTGGCATCGGTTGGCTTCTGCCGCTACGAAGTCTCGAACTATGCGCGGGAGGGACACGAGTGCAGGCACAACGCGGCATACTGGAGCATGGATCCCTACCTCGGTGTAGGGAGCGGCGCCGTGAGCACCCTCCACCTGCGAGATCCGGATGATCCGGAAAGGCTGGGCTCGTTCCTGCGGATGACTGGCGGTGTGGATATCGCCCGCTACGTGGATAACCCTTCTGCGCTTCCCTCAAATGTAGAGCGCATTGACCGGAGCACGGCGCTCTTTGAGTTCCTCATGATGGGGTTCAGGACCGTGCGAGGCGTCAATACGAAAAGGATCGACGCGCTCTTCGGCGTTGATCTCTCCTCGGCGCTGCCGCGCACCTTCGCGCGCTGGAAGGGCGAACTGGCGTGGCGCGGAGACGAGGTATCGCTCCACCCGCAGAATTTCGATATTCTCAATAGATTTCTAGTTGAATGCATGGAAGAACTCTCGTAAAAGGAGATTTATATGGTCCTTTTTCAATACGCGGTAGTCGTTTCGGTGCTGCACGATGAGCGGAGCACGCAGTCGCTGCTTGGAAAGTTCAAAATCACGCTGGCCGAGCAGGGAGGCGAAGAACAAGCTCTTAATGCTACGAACCTTGTTGATAGAAAACCTGAACTCCCCCTCTTCATCTTTGTATTGACCGGAGGAACCGAAGCCGAAGCGATGAAGAAGATCGCGGCAGAGCGCATGCTCGAACGAAAATTGCCCGTCGTTATTCTCGCGCACTCGTCGCACAATTCACTCCCGGCTTCCCTTGAAATTCTCGCGAAGATCCGGCAGCTCGGCGGCAATGGAAGTATTGTGCAGGTGGACACCAAAGGCTCATTTGGCGCCGCGGGCTTGCGCGATATCATCGCGGCAGCAACCACGATCCAGGCGATGCACTCTGTTCGGATCGGTGTCGTGGGCAAACCCTCGGATTGGCTGATCGCGTCGAGTCAAGGTGAAGCGGAAGTAAACTCGGCGTGGGGGGCTCAGCTCGTTGAGGTTCCGTTCAGCGAGCTCACCGAAGAAATTGAACGCGCGCGGTCGATCTCTGCCCCCATGGCGACAGGTGCCGCCATGAGAGAGAAGGCTGAGTTTTTCAAAGAAGCGAACGAAGCGGACATGCGGAAGTCGATGGACATTCTCGAAGCGTTGCGGACAATTGTCCGAAAGCGCGCGCTCAACGCGCTCACTCTGCGCTGCTTCGACCTCGTGCTTCTAGATGGAAGCACAGGCTGCCTCGCGCTCTCCGCGCTCGCGGATGAGGGCATCGACGCGGGCTGTGAAGGCGACATCCCCTCGATCATCGGGCTGCACTGGCTGAGGCTTCTCACCGGACAGATCGGCTGGATGGCCAATCCCTCGCGCATCTCTGTGGAAAACACTGCGCAGAGCGCGGAAATGCTCATAGCGCACTGCACTTCTCCAAGATCGATCCTTACGAGCTATGGACTTCGAAGCCACTTTGAGTCTGGGCTCGGCGTGGCGGTTGCGGGTATCGTGCCTGAGGGAGATGTCACGCTTGTGAGGATCGGCGGCGCGCGGCTCGATCAGGTGTGGTGTTGCGGCGCGCGGGTAAACGCGAGCCCGCGTGAAGAGGGGCTGTGTAGAACGCAGGCCGTGCTCTCGATGCCTTCGGAGAAAGCCGATGAGCTCCTCACAAAACCGCTCGGCAACCACCTTGTGATGGTGCACGGAAATTGGTGTTCGAGAATTGAAATGTATACGAAGCTATCGGGAACGCTCAGCGCGTAGCGCGATAGGGTCTTGGGCGCGTTTCGGTTTCCATACTTGGAGCGCGCCGCTGCCTCCATGATGATTATACGAAGAAGTCGTAGTTCGACCGAGTTTTTTCTGCGAACCCCGCCTCAAACGAGATGTTGCTCTTTTTTTCGGTGCCGATGGTGCTGGGAGGCCCGTGTCCCGGAAAGATGACCGTCCGATCGGGCAGACCAAAGAGTTTTTGAGCGATTCGCTCAGCAAGCGCATTCGTGTTGAACGCGCTGCTCGTCTTTCCAATCAAGCCAGCGTGGAGCACATCGCCAGTGAAGAGGAAGAGGCCATCGAGCAGATATACGATAGAGTCCTGGGAATGGCCTGGAACGGCAATAGCCTCGATCTCGAAGTCCGCCTCATCGATCTTGTCGCCATCTCGCACCTTTCTGCATTGAAAATTCATGATCTTGGCGTTGGAGGCGTAAATTGTGGGCTTATAGATTTTCATGATCGTCGAGAGACCGTTCACATGGTGAGCGTGATTGTGGGTGATGAGAATTCCCGATATGTCGAAGTGATGGCGCTCAATTTTTTCGATCATGGTAGGAGTGAGCTCCGCCGGGTCGACGATGATCGCTCTGCCGATCTCCTCATTCCCGACGATGTAGCTGTTTGAAAATCCGAATATCGAGTAGTGCTGGTAGATTTTCATAGGTAGAGGTGCTCCAGGTCACGCACAGCCTCGGCGATATTCGATCCCGCGAAGGTCACGCCCGCCTCTTCCGATGGTATGTAGAACGCGCGCTTGAAATCGCAGTTGTCGAAATTTACCGTGTTCAAGTGGCAGAGCATGAACCGTGAATTGTAAAGATTTGATCCAGAAAATGTGCAATCCGTGAATACCGCGCCATTGAATGAGGTCTGAATCAGCTCCGAGTTCTCGAAACTGCAGTCCATGAAATTCGATTGTCCAAAAGAGCAAAAATCGATGTCGCCGCCTGAGAAATCACATGATATGAAATCAGAATTGTCGAAAAAGCAGAGATGGAATGATGCTCCTGTAAACATGGTGTGCCTGAATTGGCCTCCTCTGAAAGAGCATCCGACGAACCGGAAGCGAGAGAAGTCCATGCCATGGAAGGAGCCGCCGTCAAAAACCCTGTTGAGTACGGTCATACTGTGCTCGAGTTCACTCATGGACCGAGAAAGACGATCAGGGTGTTCCGCGAGGTGCTGGAAACACATCGTCTCGCTGGAGAAGGCGGGGGAGGGGCAGCCCGATGCTTCACAGGGCATGATTTTGTACATGTTTATAGCCTACATGATCGCGTCCTATCTCTCAAGCCGTTGCTAATGCCACGAACCTTGTATATATCCGGAAAAGGATCCAGAACTAAGCTGCGTTTAGTCTAGGGCATACCTGGGGATATATTCGGGATTCTTCTTGAGGGGTGTGGAAAAACCCCTCAACCAGAGGGTACGTTCGAGTGGTGAGAGACACTCTCGTGTCAAGAAGGCACGATTATGGAAAAGCATGTTCCGTTCGTCTTTGACCATTTGTCTCTCGATACCCGTAGCTTCGGCGTGTGACAAGCAAGCATGAGTTTTTCCACCGATTCTGAAGGGTTTCTCATAATTGTGCCATCCCATGTACACGATAAGCCGCTGAAGCATATTCGCCACATTTCGCGAAAAACAAACGGTTTCTCTTCGATGATCCGCGAGGTCTTTTCGAAGTTCACGTTCGAGATAGTTCGACGGAAAGAGAGGATTGGAAATGGTGCGCGGAAGCTTTGAATTGATGGTATGGTGATTGAATTGACTACGATCCGGATGGTTCATGAGCGCGCGTGCGTACTCGAGTTTTTCATCGGTGATAAGTGAAAGGGTGGAGCAGGTGAGTGTAAGGCGTTCACGGGAGAGTTCGTCGAGTAGATTGGTGAATGATCTTTCAATGGCTCGTGGCTCGAAAGTAACTTTCCGATACAGACGCTGTTTTCTGAGGGCTTGAGTTTTAGTGCAACGCCCAGAGCGACGCAGCGTCGCATGCGTCAGGCTGAGGATGTAACGGCTATGGGCAGCGATCGAAATAGTAATATTGTTGGGGAAGTACTGAGATCGATCGAAACTGACAATGCCATCTATGCACACAGGTTCCAAGGGGGTGGCGAGAGGACGCACCCTCGCGTGCATTGCAAGAGTTTGACAACTGAGCCGCCCAATCCGGTTGCTGATCGTGCCAAGTGAGGCATGGAGATGTCGCGCGAGCGCTCTTTGGCTCATGCTTGAGGAAAGCAGCCTTTCGAGATGATGATAGTTGAGGCTGCGTTTCGCGAAATAATCGAGGCTGAAGGTTTGTGGCGAGAAGATGCGACCACAAACTTTACATCGAAACCGAGGTACTGCGCCAAAGCAGCGTGTGTCATAGTGACCTAGCGCGACGAACCACTTCGTTTGAGGCGCACACTGATGGTATTGACACCGAGAATTCGGACAGAATGAGAATGAGTGCATGATCACCTCCCTACACCCATCTATTCGTGCCTTTATTCTATTTTTACTTCAATTTCGTAAACAAGGTTCGTAGCAGTATATAATGCTTGCAAGTGTTCAGCGCAACGTGTACTATTTTGCCATGTGTTATGCCTGCGGAACACCGCTGAAATATGGCGAAAAGCCCGGATTCAACGATGTTTGCCCGAGTTGCGGCGCCGACACCCATGTTTGTCGCATGTGCCGTTTTTACGCACCAGGCACACACTGGGACTGCGCTGAGACAGTTGACGAGCTCGTCGTCGATAAAGAAAAGCGCAATCACTGCGAATTCTTCATGGTCGCCGATAATTTGGCGAAGAGGAGCCTCTCGGGCAGCCCTGCTGCGACCGCCGACGCAAAACGTCGGTTTAATGCGCTTTTTGGGGATTGAATGTCGAAAGATAAAAACAGCCAGCACCTCTGCGTGTTCGATTCAGGAATTGGGGGACTTCCCTTCGTCGCGTCGATTCAGAATGCCTTTCCGTTCCTCGATGTGAGCTATGTGGCCGACGACGCAGGTTTTCCTTATGGAACGAAGTCGCCGGAGGCGATCCGCGACATTGTATTTGAGCGCGTGAGGAGAATCCGGTCCCGGCTCGATCCCGATATTCTCGTGATCTCCTGCCTCACCGCGGTTCAGGTAGGGCTCAAGGAACTCCAGAACACGCACCGTTCGATGCGGATTTTGGGTGCGTCTCCGCCTATCGCTCAGGCGGCGCGCGACTCGAAAACGCGCAAAATCGCGCTATTCACAACCTCGAGGGCGGCGGAAGACGCGTTTCTCGACGATATCATTGCGCGAGAGGCGCCCGATATAGAAGTAATTCGCGTTCCCGCCCAGGATCTTGTCGATTATGTGGAGCAACAGCTTCCTTTCGCTGAGCCTGTTTCCGCGAGAGCGGTGGTCGCGCCTTACTTCAAGTATGCGCTTGAGGCGAAGGTCGATAAAATTGTTCTGGCGAGCAGTCAGTTCGTGCTGCTCGAAGACGCGATAAAGGGCCTTCTCGATGAGCATGGAGCGCCGCCGCTGTGCTGTCTCGACTCCCGGCAAAAGGTAGTCTCAGCGCTCGCGTCGATTGTCCACACCGACGAGATGTCCGGCGCCTCTCTGAGGGGGAGTGCGGGGTTTTATCTTACAGGGAATCGGAGCGCGTCGCCCGCGTACCTCGCGTGGGCGAACAGGTACCTGTTGAATGCGCCACAACTGCTCTGATGCGGAACGGCAATTGATTCATATGCAAGGATTAGTGCTATCGTTCGGGAATCAGCGAGCGCGCGTGCGGTGCGAGGATGGCGAGGTGCGCCTATGCACGATCAAGGGAAAACGAGTGCGCGGGCTCGAGGGCTGGTACAACGCGCTCGCCGCGGGCGATATGGTGAAGATACAGCCGATATCGGATTCTGAAGGTGTCATCGAGGCGCTGATTCCACGCAAGAACGTTTTTGGACGCTTCAATGAGAAGGGCAGCGCCGACCAGGCATTCGCGGCGAACATTGACGTAGTGGTGTGCGTGGCGAGCGTCAATTCTCCCCCGTTCAGGCCACGCTTCATCGACCGCATCAGTGTGCTGGCGGAGCAGTGCGGCGTACCGCTCATCATTGCGTGCAACAAGGTCGACTTAGGTGTCAGCGAGGATGACGCTGAGCGCCTCGGAATTTTCGAGGGACTCGGATTCCGCGTTATTCGCTGCAGCGCCATGAGCCAGGCAGGTACCGCTGAGCTCAAGGAAGCGCTGCGAGGAAAGGTCTCCGTATTTATCGGTCAGTCGGGCGTCGGAAAATCGAGTCTCATCAATATGATTTTGCCCGACGTTGCGCAGCGCACCGGTGAAGTCTCCGAGAAATACAACAGGGGAAAACACACCACGACGCTCGCGGTGCTTCTCGATTCGAGGGATGAAGACTTCAATCTCATCGATACGCCTGGTTTCCGGAGCCTCGCGATGCGCAACATCGAGCCCGACCAGCTAAGCTCCTTTTTTCCTGAGATGCTGCCTCTCCTGGGGCACTGCGACTTCGGCGCTTCCTGCTCGCACACGCACGAGGAGGGTTGCGCGGTGATGGCCGCGGTAGAGCGCGGTGGAATTTTTCACGATCGCTATGAGAGTTATCTTCGCATACGCGCCGAACTCGAAGGCAGTGCCCGGCGGAGGAAGAAGAGCGAGGCGCCTCGGCAGGCCCGCAACAATAAATTTAGATATGAGGAAGACGAATGGTGATGCATGAGCATAGTCTCAGGCTCCTTGATTTTTTTCGAATTCGGGAGGATCTCGCGGGATACTGCGTTTCGTATGAGGGCCAGGCGCTCATGCGCGCGACGCTGCCCTGCGTTCAGACAGAGTCGGTGCGAAGGCTGAAGCGCGATGTTGGGGCGATCATCGAGGGGCTCAATGGAGTGGAGATGCCCTCGTTGCCCTTTCCATCTATCGAAGATCTGTTGCCTAAGGCGAGGAAGGAGGGCATGCTCCTCGAGCTCGACGAGCTCTTCGCGCTTGGCCTATGGGTGAAGTCGTACGAAACACTCATAGGACACCTCAGTTCAATGCTCAAGCTTTCCCCGGCGCGCGTTGACACGAGAGGAGGGCGCCGCTCGGTCGATCACCGTGACGCCCATGCCGAGGTAGCGGATGTTCGGCCCGAAACAACGCCTGAGGTCGGCGACGATCAGGATGAGGAAGCATGGGCGAACATCGATTTTGAGGCGCTGATCCGCGCCGCGCCCTCGCTTGCTGAGATGCGGAAGAATATCTTCGCGGTACTCACACCCGACGGGGAACTGCGCGACCTTCCGCGAACCCGAGCCTTGAGGACGGCCATTCAGAAGGCTCAGGCCGAGAATAGCCGTCTAGTGAATCAGTATCTTGCGGATCCTTCATTTCAGGACGCCCTCCAGTCGAACGCGGCGACAGAGCGCGACAACAGGACTGTCATCGCGGTTAAAGCGAACTTCAAGGGTAGGATCAGGGGAATTGTCCACGAATTTTCGTCGACTGGGCAGACTGTTTTCATGGAGCCCTTGGAGCTGGTCGAGGGCAATAACCGCCTGCTCGAGCTCGAGACGAGACTCAATGAGGAGATCCGCGCGGTGCTCCGCGAGGTCGCCGATGAGATTCGCCCCGGACTTCCCGCGCTCGACAGGGCCCGCCGTACGCTCGCGCTCGCGGATGTCCGCCTCGCGCGCGCCCTCCAGGCAAAGCGAGCGGATTTCGCGCTGCCTCAGACGCTCGATTCCGGCATCCACCTTTTCCAGGCGCGGCATCCTCTTTTAGGGAGGAAGGCCGTGCCGA
>Ga0172368_10004366_pt1 | contig 16398 bp, 13 predicted proteins | sample Lak11m_FD_114540 | JGI IMG/M metagenome (GOLD analysis project Ga0172368, IMG submission 114540) | Freshwater microbial communities from Kabuno Bay, South-Kivu, Congo - kab_022012_11m | ecosystem: Environmental > Aquatic > Freshwater > Lake | place: Democratic Republic of the Congo: South-Kivu...
CCGATCCTGGCAGTTACCGCCGGGAACATCGCAGCCAGTAAAAAGATAACCAGCGCTGCCACAAAAGCAGCCGTGCCATAGATCGCTACCTGCTGGATATTGCCCACAAATCCGGAATCGCTGGTCAGCCTGGCCAACTCTGGCAGGTTGATGAACACAAAAGCGAGCATTACCACCCCATCAAAGATACGCTCAACAATGATGGTAGCCAGTGAGGCCGAGACAGGCACCCCTTCGCGACGTTTTAAGATGACAGCCCGCAGCACTTCCCCGGCGCGCGCCGGGTAGATATTATTTCCCATGTACCCTATGGTTGTGATCGGAAACATGGTGGTTGTGGGAATTTCCTTGACGGGCTTGAGCAGGTAGTGCCAACGCCAGGCACGAACCCACACACCGATAAAATAAACGGCAATGCCCGGGATGATCCACCAGTAGTTCGCACCCTTGATGACATTCCAAAACTCTCCAAGCCGAAGCCCGCGCAGCGAGATCCAAACAAAAAATACACTGATCAGCACACCAACCCAAAATTGCCATTTTTTCATAGTGAACCGATTTTATCATGCCTGAACTTGGGTATATGGGCATATTCCCAGCCCAGTCAGTAGCGCTGAAAAGAAGGCTCGCCTCGCTTTTCTGTCTTTCAGCTATAATCCCATTATGTTGATCAACACCCCCATCCCTGATTTTTCTCTTCCAGATACCAGCGGTACCATCCACCACCTGGTGGATTACCGCGGCAGGATCGTTCTGCTCGACTTCTGGTCAGCCGAGTGCCCGTGGAGCGAACGTGCTGAGCAAAACCTGCGCATCGCCCTGGTTGGTTTGCCGGATGTGGTCCTGCTGCCAGTTGCCTCGAACCTGAACGAGACCACAGAAATGATCAATACTGCCATGCAGGGGCGCGGTTTACCCATCATTTTGCGCGATAATAATTGTTTTTTAGCGGATTTACTGGGCGCACAGACCACCCCGCATGCTTTCATTATCGATCAAAACGGCATCTTGCGCTACCAGGGTGCTGTGGACGATGTTACCTTTCGTAAACGTATTCCCGAGCATTTTTATGTTCTGGAAGCGCTGGCAGCCATGCGTAGCGGTCGCTTGCCAACAGTACAGGAAGCATCCCCATACGGTTGCACAATTGTCCGATCCATCTAAAGTCTCTTGTCACAAACCGCATTGCTCTGGGAAAAACAGCCTCTTAGCCTTTACCCTTTCCACAAAAAAGGCAGTAGAATCAAATCGTGCCCGATAACCCTGTTCGTGTTGAGTTCCTAAAAAAACTGCATCTTTTCCGCGGCTTGAACGATATTGAGCTGGCCTCGGTGGCTGCCGAACTGCAGGAAGAGACCTACGAAAAGGCAGATACAGTTTTTGAAGAAGGTGCCTCTGCCGATTCGCTCTGTTTTATTTACCAGGGCCGGGTGAATATTTATCGCCGTGTAAAAGACAAGGATGTCAAGGTCGCCACACTTGTGAAAGGGGATTATTTTGGTGAGCAGGGCCTGCTGAAGGCCAGAAATCGTAATGCCGGCGTTGTGGCTGAGCCGGGTACGATCCTACTGATGCTCTTCCGCGAACCATTTACAGGCCTGCTTAAGAAAACTCCCGGGCTGCGGCACAATTTTGAGATCATGATTCATTCACGCCAGCTGGCCAGCCAAATGCAATTCACATGGCTGGATGAGAATGAGATTATTTACTTCCTGGCGCGCAAGCACCAATTCTTGCTTTTCCGCGATATGTTGTTGCCTGTGCTGGCGCTCTTCCCGATTTTCTCAGTTTTGGTGTTGGCTTTTTTGTTTAATAGTGCCCTGCTTGGATTGATCGGTGGTTTTAGCATGGTGGCGGATCTAGCCTGGGGCGTGTGGCGCATTCTGGACTGGGGCAATGATTACTACATTGTCACCAACCAGCGTGTCATCTGGCTGGAAAAAGTCATCGCGTTGTATGACAGTCGCACCGAAGCCGGGGTGGGTACGATCCTCTCGGTCAGCACTGAAACTGATTATTGGGGTCGTATTTGGGATTTTGGAACGGTGGTAGTGCGCACATTTACGGGTCAAATCCGCCTGGATTATGTTCGTCACCCCAAGCAGGCAGCTGCAATGATCGAAGAATATTGGAACCGGGCCAAGGAAGGTGGCAAAAAGGCGGATGAAGAAACCATGCGCCAGACTATTCGCACCAAGCTCGGATTCCAGGCGCCACAACCGCCCCCACCTCCGCCCCCCAAAACAGCGCCTGTGAAAAACACGTTTTCCCTGGCAGCCTGGTGGGCAAATGCTTTTCGTATGCGCACCGTGGATGGCAATACAATTACCTACCATAAACATATCTATGGTTTTTTCCGTGACTCGATCCTGTATATGCTCGGGTTCTTTTTAATGTTGGCTTTTATCTTTATTTATCCACTCGAGATGGGTTCGGTCATGCCATCCTGGTTGCTCACCTTCGTTATCTTTGGCATGATTGTCCTGCTGGGCGTGGTGGTATACGAATATGTGGACTGGAAAAATGATATTTACCAGGTCACGCCTGAACAGGTCATCGATATCACCCGCAAGCCGTTTGGCACTGAGGACCGCAAAGCTGCCCCCCTTGAAAATATCCTCAGTACCGAGTATAAGCGTCGTGGGATCCTTGGCATGCTGCTCAACTTCGGCACAGTGTATATCATGGTAGGTGGAGCCCAGTTCCTGTTTCAGGATGTGGCTGATCCACCATCTGTCCAACTGGATATTGTCCGCCGCCAGCAGGGCAGGCTCCAGAAAAAGCGGGAAACCGAGACCGCATCCGAACGGGAGCGCATGGCTGATTGGCTGGGCGCATACCACCGCACCGTGGAAGAAATAGAACGCGAAAAACGGCGCTCCAATCTTTCAAATCCGGAGTAAAATCGGGGTTCTGACCGCCCCGTTTTGAATGAATAAATTATAGAGGTAGATATGACCGTCCGTGAAATTGTGTGTGTCCCCGATCAGGTTTTGCGTAAAAAAGCAAAGACCGTCACCAAGTTTGATGAGAAACTTCAAGTTTTGATCGATGACATGGTTGAAACCATGCGCGAGGCTCCCGGTGTTGGCCTGGCCGCACCCCAGGTGGGGGCGCTCGAGCGTGTCATCGTGGTTGAGTATTACGAAAATGAAGAAGACGAAGATGTTGATGATAACAAAAAGGCTCCCAAGAAACTATATACCATAGTCAATCCTGAAATAACGCGCAAGTCCGCGGATATGGAAGAGGGCACCGAAGGCTGCCTGTCGGTACCTGGTTACTTGGGCGAAGTTGAACGCCATATTGCCATAACCGTCAAAGGTCAAACCCGCTATGGGCAGCCAGTCACCCTGCGGCTCAAAGATTGGACAGCCCGCATTTTCCAGCACGAGATCGACCATTTACACGGCGTGCTCTTCACTGATCTCGCAACCAGGATCTGGAAGCCGGAAGGTCCGATCGAAGACATGGTTTAATAAAATTGTTCTCCATCCAGCGTCTGACGGCCGGCGACCGCCCCGCCCTGCGCCAATTTTGGATTGAAAATTGGGGCGATGATTTCATGGTGGTTCGGGCTCGAATCTTCAGACTGGATGATTTGGATGGTTTTGTTGCGCTCGATGGGTATGTTTGGGTGGGGTTGGTCACTTTCCTGATAGGAGACCCTGTTTGCGAGATCATTTCACTTGACAGCCTGCTACCTGGCTCAGGTATTGGTACATCCCTGGTCCGAAGGGTGGAAGAAGCTGCCCGCGTTGTAGGCTGCACCCATCTCAGGGTCGTCACTACGAATGACAACACTCGCGCCCTGCGTTTTTACCAAAAGCTCGGTTTCCATCTGGCTGGCTTGCGTTGCTCCGCAGTGGATGAGGCGCGCAGGTTAAAGCCTTCCATCCCAGCCGTCGGTAAGGATGGCATCCCGATTCGTGATGAAATCGAGTTGGATCTCCATCTCGGCTTATCCTGAACTACATTCCTGCCTGGAAGTCTGACTGATGTTTCTGAAGCATATCTCGCTCACCAACTTTCGTAATTTTGCCCGCCTGGATATCGATGTTCCACGGCGGGCTGTATTGCTGGTGGGCAGCAATGCGCAGGGTAAGACCAGTCTGCTCGAAGCGGTTTACTTCCTGGCGACTTTCACCTCCTTCCAAACCCACAGTGATCGCCAGTTGGTAAACTTTGCGGTTGCCAGGGAAAACCCGGCTGTCGCGCGCATTGTGGCCGATTTTGAACGCGGGCGAAAAACCCACCGCATCGAGGTGCGCATCATCATGGAAGCGGTTGGTCCCTTGGGGCAGCGGGTGCGAAAGGAAGTGCTGCTGGATGGCGTCAAGCGTAATGTCAGCGACGCAATTGGTCAGTTTAATGCCGCTTTGTTCATTCCTCAAATGTCACAGGTGCTGGAAGGTGGTCCGGAAGACCGCCGCCGGTACCTGAACCTGGTCCTGGCGCAGGTCGTCCAGGGTTACGCAAAAGCTCTCAGTGATTACAGCCAGGCTATCACGCAACGCAATGCCTTGTTGAAACAGTTGGCGGAACGCGGTGGGGATGCCTCCCAGCTTGATTTTTGGGATGCCAGCCTGGCCCATACCGGGGCACAGATCATCCTGTGGCGTATCCAGTCGATCCGGGAACTGGAGCGTTTGGCTGCCCGTAGTCACCTAAGCCTCACCAGGGGCCGGGAGGTCCTGCGCCTGGCATATGACCCGGCTTACGACCCGTTGCCGCGTCCCAATGGCCAGTTTTCCCTGCGCATGGATGTGCCGGTTGATCGATCAGCTCTGGATTTTGAAACCATCAAGCGCGGTTTTGTCGATGCGCTTAAAAAATTGCGCTCCGAGGAGATCAGCCGTGGCGTGACCACCATTGGTCCGCACCGTGATGAAATGCGATTCCTCTCGAATGGGGTTGACATGGGGGACTATGGTTCGCGCGGCCAGGTTCGTACCACGCTTCTGGCCCTCAAGCTCGCTGAGGTCTCCTGGATGAGAGAAAGGACGGGCGAGTGGCCCGTCATCCTGCTGGACGAGGTCATGGCAGAACTGGATGCTGAGCGCCGGGCTGACCTGATGTCTGCGCTATCAGAGACAGAGCAATCGCTGCTGACCACCACAGATGCAAATGGGTTTACACCCGCTTTTACAGATGCTTCCACCCTGTGGCATGTCCATGCTGGGGCGATCACCCCGGACGAAAACCAGTAGACTCTCGGTCCGGGAATTGGTAAAATGGAGCTATGAATTCACCCAGCCTTCTACTGAGGAGACAGATATGACGATCAAACACAGCCGTGATGTTGAAACCGTTCAGGTCCATGGTGGTGTAAAAACCAGCAAGCAGGTCCTTATTTCCGCGCAGGAGGCTCCCAACTTTGCTCTGCGTCGTTTTATCATGGAGCCGGGTGGGGGGATGCCGCGCCACACCAACACTGTTGAACACGAACAATATGTTCTGACGGGCAAAGCCCGGATTGGCATCGCAGAAAAGGTTTTTGAGGTTAAGAAAGGCGATGTAGTCTTCATCCCGGAAAACGTGCCACACTGGTATGAAAACACCGGCGATGAGGCTTTTGAGTTTTTGTGCATCGTCCCCAATAAACCGGATATGACTACCATTCTGCCGGATGAACTGCCTTGTTGATGTAGGTCAATCAAAATGAAAAAAACAAATTCCGCCTGTCTGGCGGATTTTGTTAATCCCGCGGGAAGATAATGGTATCAAAAAGCTGAAACGCTTTCTTGCTCCATTACCATGCCCATGAACTCAGTTGGGTTGAAAAAATCACGGGGCCGCTTATGAAATTCACCGATGGGTATTGGGAAATGAGGCTGGGTTGCAGTCCTTATTACGCGGCCCAGGTGCATGAGATTAAGGTGGATAATAATTCTCTTACCGTGTTTGCGCCCACCAGGAGATTGGCTGGGCGTGGTGACACGCTTAACCTGCCTATGCTGAGTGTGAGGTTTTCCACCCCGTTGGAGAATGTGATCCGCGTGCAGTTGTGGCACCACCAGGGTGGGCGCGATTTATCGCCACATTTTTCTATCCATGGCAATGACCGCAAGCCTGTCATCGTCGAAGATCCGGAATTTGCCTCCCTGACCAGCGGGCAGTTATCGGTACGCATCTCCAAATTGGGTGAATGGAGGGTGGAATACCTGGGTGGTGAGCGCAGCCTCACAACCAGCTCCTGGCGCGGGATGGGTTTTGTGGATACGCCTGATGGACGCTTTGTCCACGAGCAGTTGAACCTGGCTGTGGGGGAGTGTGTTTACGGGCTGGGGGAGCGTTTTTCAGCTTATGTCAAAAACGGCCAGGTGGTCGATATTTGGAACGAAGATGGCGGCACGAGCAGCGAACTGGCTTATAAAAATATCCCGTTCTATCTGACCAATCGTGGCTATGGGGTATTTGTCAATCACCCTCAAAAAGTATCTTTCGAAGTGGCATCGGAGAAGGTTGAGCGGGTCCAGTTCAGTGTTGCGGGTGAGCAGCTGGAATATTTCGTCATCTATGGGCCATCCCCCAAGCAGATCCTTGAGCGCTATACAGCCTTGACTGGCAGGCCGGCTCTTCCCCCGGCTTGGTCATTTGGATTATGGCTTTCTACATCCTTTACCACTGATTACGATGAAAAAACGGTCACGGGTATGGTCGATCAAATGAGACAGCGCGGCATTCCATTGCACGTGTTTCATTTCGATTGTTTCTGGATGAAAGAGTTCCGCTGGTGTGACTTCACATGGGATGAACGCTGTTTTCCGGATCCCGTCGCCATGTTGGCTAGATTAAAAGCGCGTGGGCTGCATATCTGTGTCTGGATCAATCCCTATATCGCCCAGCGTTCAGCCCTGTTCGATGAAGCTGTCGCTGGCGGATATTTACTAAGGCGCCTCAACGGAGATGTGTGGCAGTCGGATAGGTGGCAGGCGGGCATGGGCATTGTCGACTTCACCAACCCGGCGGCGCGGGCATGGTACCAATCAAAACTGCGTATTCTTCTCAATATGGGTGTTGATGCATTCAAGACTGATTTTGGCGAGCGCATTCCGACCGACGTGGTTTATCATGACGGTTCCGATCCGCTTGGAATGCACAATTATTACTCCTATCTTTATAACCAGACGGTTTTTGACTTGATCAAGGAAGTTCGCGGGGAGACCGAAGCAGTCGTATTTGCGCGATCCGCCACCGCAGGTGGCCAGCAATTCCCTGTGCATTGGGGTGGTGATTCCACAGCCTCGTTTGAATCGATGGCGGAAAGTCTTCGTGGTGGGTTATCCCTTGGCCTCTCGGGCTTTGGTTTCTGGAGCCACGACATCGGTGGTTTTGAGCAGACCGCCGCTGCCGATGTTTACAAACGCTGGTGCGCTTTTGGCTTGCTCTCGTCCCACAGCCGTCTGCATGGCAGTTCCTCCTACCGTGTTCCCTGGCTTTACGATGAAGAAGCGGTTGATGTTTTGGCGAAATTCAGCAAGCTAAAATGCAGTCTGATGCCCTATCTTTTCAGTTTAGCCTGCGAAGCGCATGAGAGTGGGATTCCTTTGCTGCGCGCCATGCTGCTCGAATTTCCGGATGACCCTGCCTGCACCCATCTCGACTTGCAGTACATGCTTGGTGGGTCACTGCTGGTGGCCCCGGTTTTTTCAAAAGATGGCTTGGTCACTTACTATGTGCCTGCCGGGCGCTGGACCAATATACTAAACGCAGAAATAGTTGAAGGACCTGGGTGGGTTTGTGAAAAGCATGGTTATCTCAGCCTGCCCTTGCTGGCTAGGCCAAACTCCATCATCCCGGTTGGGATGAATGACCAGCTGCCTGATTATGATTATGCCGACGGGGCTGTATTTCACGTCTTTGAATTGCAGGATGGCGCGCAGCTTGCCTGCCGTATCCCTGGCCTGGATGGGGGTACTGCACTGATGGTTTCTGTCGCGCGCCTCGGGCAGGAAATAACGATCGAAGCTGATCGATCCACGGCTGGCTGGTCGGTATTGATGCGCGGGCTGAGGCAGCTTGTGCCCGTGGATGGGTGCACAATCGAGGTGGGCGATTCCGGGGCCAGTCTCATCCCTCAGGGCAGTGCGTGCATATTGCGCGCCCAGCTAGTGGCTGCATAGAAGGCGGAAGCACATAGCAAGCAGATTTTCTTTATCGGACATTTATCCAGCCATCAAGAGGGCTGTTTACTTTTGTTGGCCAACTTGGAATAAATTCCATCTTGACAGCTTTGAGAAAATGTTTATAATGACAATATCTTTATTCAATGAATAAATAAACTATGCCATCTACTCCACTAGGTAATCGCGACTTAATGCGTACGCTCAATCGTTCGATCGTTCTTAATACGATCAAGACATTTGGGCCTATTGACCGCGCCAGGATTGCGCGTCACATTAGTCTCTCTCCTGCTACTGTAACAACGATCACCGCTGATCTTATTGCAGAGGGGTTGGTTTTTGAAAAAGAACCAGGTAACTCGCGTGGTGGGCGCAGACCGATCCTGTTGGCTATTAACCCGCAGGGGGCTTATGTTGTTGGCATTAAACTTACCGAAACACATGCAATTGCCGCGCTGACCGATCTGGAGGCTACCGTTTTAGCAAAACGCTCCAGTGATTTACCGGCCTCGGATCCTGATTCAGCCATCGAACTGTTGGCCCAATTGACAAACTCCCTGCTCGAAGAAGCGGGTATTCCTTCGGATAAATTGATTGGCGTAGGGGTCGGTCTGGCAGGGATTGTCGATTTCCAAAAGGGTATTCTGCGACAGAGTACCTATGTAGGCTGGCGCAACCTGCCGGTCCGTGATTTATTGCGCCAGAAGATAAATTCTGAAGTGTACATTGATAATGATGTCAATACGCTTACCCTGGCAGAGGTATGGTTTGGGTGTGGTCAGGGGATTGAAAACTTTTTAACTGTCACTGTCGGGCGAGGTGTCGGTCTTGGTATCGTCGCCAACCGCCAATTTTACCGGGGGGCGGGAGGAGGCGCCGGGGAATTTGGTCACATGGTGATCGACCCTGATGGCGTTCAGTGTGATTGTGGTAAACGGGGTTGCCTTGAGACCCTGGTTGGTGACCCGGCATTACTGCGCCAGGCAGGCAATGCTTTCAAGAATGGTGACCTGGACTTCATGCCAAACGACACCGGCGAATTGGCCGAATTGGCTTCCCTGGGAAGTCAAAAGGCAATCGAAATTCTCGCAAATTCAGGTGCGGTCCTGGGTCAGGCAGTGGCAAACTTGATCAATATATTTAACCCTCAAAGGATCCTGATCAGTGGCGAGGGTCTTTCCCGCGGCCCGGTATTTTTTAATGCGCTAAAACAATCTGCACGCACCTTTGCACTACCAGATTTATATTCCGATGTGGATCTGCGAATAGAACCCTGGGGAGATGATGTATGGGCGCGTGGTGCGGCCAGCCTGGTTCTGCGCTCGTTGTTCGAGTCACCTGTTCATGAAACTCAAAAACAGTAGCAAGGAGGTTTTTTTTTGCTCAAAAGATCATTTATTCAATAAAGAAACAATGAGAACACCTTAGGCAATATCCAGACCATCTACTTTCAATAAGGAGAAAAAATGAAAAACAAAGCTTTCGTTTTTGTTGGATTGCTGATCGCGATTAGCATGCTGTTGTCATCTTGCTCAACCCCAACACCTGCGCCAACTGAGGTTCCTGCTCCGGTAGCAACGGATGTGCCTGCCGCGGCTACTGTTGCGCCCACGGTTGCGCCCACCGATGCTCCAACAGCGGCGCCCGTTACCATCCGCTATTGGCACACCATGAGCGATCCTGAAACCGCCCAGTTCCAGAAGGTGATTGATGCTTTCCAGGCTGCCAATCCCGGTATCACCATCGAAGCCACGCGCTATGCCTACAATGATTTCAAAACCGCCCTCACGACCGCCATTGCTGGTGGAGATGTGCCGGATACCGTCCGCATGGATATCGTCTGGGTACCGGAATTTGCCGGCCAGGGCGCTTTGATGCAGCTTGATGGCGCGCTGCCTGATTTTGACAAAATTGCTGCCTCCGTTTTCCCAGGGCCTCTGGCAACCAACAAGTATAACGGTCACTATTATGGCCTGCCACAGGATACAAATACCCAGGTGTTGCTCTACAATAAGGATCTCTTTGACAAGGCCGGTATCAGCGCCCCACCTGCTACGATGGAAGAATTTGCCGCGGATGCATGCAAGCTTAGCGACAAAGCCAAGAAAACCTATGGTTACGCCGAAGGTGGCACTTATTTCTGGGCTCCGGCACCGGTTTTTTATGCCATGGGTGGCAAGGTCGTCGACGAAAATATTACCACCGCAACCGGCTATGTTAATGGACCCGAAAGTGTGGCTGCCTTTACGATGCTGAAAGATCTTTATGATAAAGGCTGCCTTTCTCCCAACTTGCTGGGGGGCGGCATAGCTACCGACGCAGGCCATGCCACGGGTATCTATGCCATGATCATCGATGGACCGTGGATGGTGGATATTTACAAGAGCAACTATCCTGACTTCAAGGTGAATTTTGCCCCGGTTCCGGCCGGCAAAAGCGGTACGAGTTCTGTGGTCGGTGGTGAAGATGTTGTTGTCATGGATGGCTCCAAGAACAAGGAAGCCGCGGCCAAATGGGTGGCTTACTTGATGAGCCCTGATGCTCAAAAAACAATGGCATCCGTCGGTGTAATGCCAACCATTGCCAGCCTTGCCGGAGACGCAACCATGCCTGCTCACTTCGCAGTCTTTATGGATCAACTCAAGACTGCTCAGGCGCGCGTTCCGAGTCCGAAGTGGGGCGATATGGATACTGCCATCAACAATGCTTACCAGCGTATTCTCAAGGGCGACCAGACTGTGCAGCAGGCTCTTGACCAGGCTGCTGATGAAATCAACACACTCCTGAAGTAAATAAGCGCAATAAATTTCAACGACCAGTGGAGAAAAAATCACTGGTCGTTGAAAAAATCCTCTGGTCGGATACAATTTACGAATTCCAACTCGAAAACATCCCGCATCCAAAGAGGAAACCTTATGTTCTCCAATCACACTCGTAGCCAGATCATCCCCGCAATCATCTTTTTATTACCCGGTTTCGCACTTTTCATCATCTTTTTCCTGGGCCCCCTCTTATATTCCTTGCGCATCAGTTTCTACTCATGGAATTTTGCTCATCCTGAGCGATCTGTCTGGGTGGGTTTAAAGAACTATGTTGATCAATTGGCCAATCCTGTTTTCAAACGTGCTGTCTTAAATACAACCGTCTATACCATCATTACAGTCTCGGTCAAGATGGTTCTGGGCTTTATCGTGGCTGTCTTGCTTAACCAAAAGATCCGCGGGCGGGCAGGCTTCCGGGTGGCGTATTACCTGCCTGTCATTACCAGTTGGGTGATCATCTCGCTGCTTTTTTCGTATATGTTCAGCGGTCAGTCCGGCCTTGTGAATTACATTCTTAACGATACCCTGCACATCACCGATCATGACATCATGTGGCTGGCCGATGGGATCCTGGCACTCGTTCCTGTCGTTCTTGTGGATATATGGAAGGGGGTTGGCTGGGCTGCGGTTATTTTCCTGGCAGGTTTGCAAACCATCCCCGTTGAATTGTATGAAGCGGCGGCTGTCGATGGAGCCAACCGCCTGCAGCAATTGCGTTACATCACCCTGCCCATGCTGCGCGGGACGCTCGTGTTTCTCCTGGTTGTCCTGCTGCTGGGCGGTTTGAACGCATATGTTCCTTTCCAACTCATCACCCGCGGGGGGAACCCGATGGACCAGACCCATTCGATCCTGACGCTGATGGTACGCGCCACTTTTTCACGGCTGGATTTTGGAAGCGGAGCTGCCATCAGTTACATGTTAACACTAGTGGTTTTTGGACTCAGCCTGCTGCAGCTCAAATTTCTGCGAAAACCAGAGGGGGAATAACATGAAGCGCTCACAGGCATCTTTTAACATGATTTCTTACCTAATTTTGTTCTTTGGTCTTGGCCTGGTGGTTGTTCCCTTCTGGTATATGATTTCGACAGCCTTTAAGCCCCAGACCATGATATTTGAAATGCCGCCCAAACTATGGCCGGTGCCGTCCACACTGAATAATTTTGTCAAGGCACTCACCACGGATAAATTCGGTTTGTACTTTTGGAACAGCATGATGGTCGCCCTGACCAGCACAGTTTTAACTGTCCTGGTAAGTTCCATGCTGGCCTATGCTTTTGCTAGGCTGAAATTCCCCGGCAAGGAGAATCTCTTTTATATCCTTTTGCTGGGTATGATGGTACCTCCGGTCATGCTGATCATTCCACAGTTTATCGTGGCACACTGGCTTAATCTCTATAACAATCTGTGGGGATTGATCGCAGTTTATGTCACCATGAATATTTCCATGCAAACTTTTTTGCTGCGCGGGGTATTTGAAAACATCCCGCGTGACATTGAAGATGCTGCATTGATTGACGGCGGCAGCCCGTGGACGATTTTCTGGAATATTGTGCTGCCGCTATCCGGGCCGGGTCTGGCTGTTGTGGTTATCAACTCATTCCTGTATTCCTGGGAGGAATACACCTGGGCTAATGTCAATATTGGTGATGCCATGCACCGTACCTTGCCGATCGGGATTGCATTGTTCCAGAGCGAACACCTTACTGAATGGGGTCAGGTCTTCGCAGCATCGCTGGTGGCGCTTGTGCCGGTGGTGATCATTTTCATTATTTTCCAACGTTATTTTGTTCAAGGTATCTCGACCACGGGTATCAAAGGATAGGATTTTATGCCCAACCCTCAATTTACCCTATCGCTTTTGGATTTCTATCCGGATCGTGGAACATATCTGCCTGGCTCGGTTGTAGAATTAGTACTGGAATTGACTTCAATAAATGCGCGCGAAGTTACCTTACAGCTCATGATTACCGAAGGTGGCGAAGTTATAAGCGACCAGCAAAAAACCATACAATTATCCCAGGGTTATAACCGGATTGACTGGTCGTGGCGGCCGCCCGATGATAAGCAGGGTGGATATGGAGCGCACATAAAGATTCTGCCTTTGCCAGCAGATTTTGACCGATCCGTCTACTGGTTGGAGACCGCCTTTGATGTTTTAAAGGACTGGGTCACTTTTCCGCGGTACGGTTTCTTGTGTGATTTTTCTCCGGATAGGACTGATGCTGCCAACGCGCTGCTGACATTGGCGAAATATCATATCAATGGGCTGCAGTTCTATGACTGGCAATACCGTCATGACTGCCTGATGCCCCAGGATGATGAATTTGTCGATCCACTTGGCCGCGCCCTTTCACTAAAAACGATCCGTAAACTTCTGGATGAGGCCCATTCACGCGGAATGGCAGCCATGCCGTACCTGGCCGTCTATGCTGCGTCCGCTTCCTTCTGGCGCAAACACCTGGATTGGGCGCTTTATGATCCTATTGGTAAACCTATTCCATTTGGCGAGAATTTCTTGGGGTTGATGAATCCCACGCCAGGGACACGGTGGCAGAGGCACCTATTGGATGAATGCAGCAGGGTTTTATCCAGCTTGCCTTTCGATGGTCTGCATATCGACCAGTACGGTGAGCCGAGGGAAGTTTACGATCATGATGGCCTGTTGATTAATCTGCCGGATGCTTTTGGTAGTTTTATAGACTCTGCAGTTCTCGAACATCCGGGCATACCGGTCTTATTTAATGCGGTAGGCAATTGGCCGATAGAAACACTTGCGCTGGCGCCTACGGCATTTAATTACATTGAGATTTGGCCTCCGGATATTTCATATCCCGACCTGGCGCGCATTGTTCGTAATGCCAGGATGCTCTCTGATCAAAAACCGGTTGTCATCGCATTGTATATTCCCGCAGCGCGGATCCCAAATATTCGCCTGGCGAATGCCATCATCCATTCTGCCGGGGGCTCACGCATTGAACTCGGCGAGAACGAGCGCCTGCTGTCCGATCCGTATTTTCCAAAGCACGAACCCCTTACTGACGAATTGCGCTCGGTGATGCGGCGATACGCGGATTTTGTGGTTCGCTATTGCGAATGGTTTGGTCCCGCAGTGCCCGAGCTGGTTGGGATTTCCGTGGCAACTCCTGCCGGGGTGGCAGCATTTGCCAGGCGGGTTGCCGCTGGTTGGTCTGTGTGTCTGGTGAACCTGGTTGGGATGCAGGCCTGTCATTGGAATGAAGATCATCCCTCTCCGCAACCCGTGGAAAACTTCAGCATAAATCTGGATTTGCCCGGTGACATCTGGCGGACCTGGCTGGCTTCACCGGATGAGATCTCGCTGCAAGCACGCCAATTGGAATTTACGTGGGAAGCCGGGGGAGTTCAGGCAAAAATTCCCCGCTTGGATTTTTGGAATGTTTTATTCTTTGAAGACAAGCAACAATAATTTGTCCTATTTTGTCGCAGGAGAACACGCAGTATGGATTTATTTCAACGCAGTATTGACATTATTCTTGATTACCAACACGTCAGTGGGGCGTATGTTGCGTCTCCTAATTTTCCCACCTATCGATATTGCTGGTTTCGGGACGGCTCTTTTGTCGCATATTCTATGGACCTGGTGGGTCAATCCGCTTCCGCAAATCGTTTTCATGCCTGGGCTGCCAGGGCTATCAACCAGCGCATTTCGCTGATCGAGCGGGCGCTTCAATTTGTTCAGCACGGAAAACCACTCGGAGAAACCGAGTGGTTGCATACACGCTATACGCTTGATGGTGAAAACGGTACACATGAAGAATGGCCCAACTTCCAATTGGATGGTTTTGGCACCTGGCTGTGGGCACTGGCTGAACACCAGCGAATTGGTCGTGAACCCCTTCCACAGGAATGGCGCAATGCAGCAAGTTTGACGGCTGATTACTTGGAAGGTCTGTGGCGCCTGCCTTGCTACGATTGTTGGGAGGAAGCATCAGACAAGGTCCACCTGCATACCCTGGCGGCGATTTATGCCGGTTTGCAGGCCAGCCAGCAATTGGATGGCAGCGATCGTTCGGGCACCTTGGCGGAGATCAGCCGGTATGTGCTTGAGAATGGCGTGGTAAATGGGCATTTCTCCAAGTTTATCGGTTCCGATACGGTCGATGCCAGCCTGTTGGGGCTGTCTACGCCCTACAACCTGGTTCCACATGATCATCCGCTCATGCAAGCCACCGTGGTTGAGATTGAGCGCTTGTTGCACCACGGTGGTGGAGTTCATCGTTACAATACCGATACCTATTATGGCGGTGGCGAATGGGTACTGCTTGCCGGTTGGCTGGGTTGGTATTACGCCGAAAGCGGCATGTTGGTAAAAGCGCGAAAATTGTTAAGTTGGATAGGATCCATCGCCAGCGAAACAGGCGATCTGCCCGAACAGGTTCCGGCCACTCTAAATGATCCTTCGTATTATCAGCCCTGGGTTAAGCGCTGGGGAGATATCGCCTCACCGCTGCTCTGGTCGCACGCGAAATATCTAATTTTGAACAGGAAAATCAACCCGTAAACGCAAAGCATGATAAGCGTCCCCTGCTACACGAGTGTGACAACCATCGCCTCCGCCATCCAGATAGTGGCGGAGGTTACCTTTTTATATGTCATTCCACACTTGACCCGCTTTCCCTATCGTCCTACAATACAACTGGTTTGACAACTTAACAATCCTTTCATCCCAAAAATACCTGGTTTCTGAAATCAAATCCACTGTTTTGCACAGGAGAAAACCATGTCCGATTTCCTTTTCCGCGGCTCCCTGGCCGACCTAGATCCCGAGGTCTACGAATTGACCCAGATCGAAGCCGAACGGCAGGCCCGCAAGCTCATTCTGATCGCATCCGAGAGCCAGGCGCCGCTTGCTGTGCGGGAGGCGATGGGCTCCGCCTTCCAGAACATTTATTCCGAAGGTTACCCGAGTGATGAGATGCGCAAAATGTCCGAGGCAGATATCCTCGATTATGAGAACCGCCTGGCGGATTATCGCCGTTATTCGGACCCGCGTTATTACAAGGGCGTGGAATACGCCGATGTGGTCGAATCGCTTGCCATCCGGCGCTGCGCGCAGGTTTTTGCCGCCAACGGAGTCAGCGCCGATAAGATCTTTGTCAATATCCAGGCTTTATCGGGCGCCCCCGCCAACAATGCCGTTTACCAGGCGCTCATGAACCTGGGTGATACCGTACTGGGCATGAACCTGTTGCACGGCGGTCACCTCAGCCATGGTTCATCCGTCAACCGCTCCGGTAAATGGTTCAACGCCGTCCATTACAACGTTGATGAAAATGAAAAGATCGACTATGAAAAAGTGCGCGCATTGGCGCTTGAGAACAAACCCAAACTGATCATCGCCGGTTATTCATCCTACTCGTGGGTGCCGGATTGGAAAAAATTTCGCGAAATTGCTGATGAAGTTGGAG
>Ga0172368_10004368_pt1 | contig 16395 bp, 15 predicted proteins | sample Lak11m_FD_114540 | JGI IMG/M metagenome (GOLD analysis project Ga0172368, IMG submission 114540) | Freshwater microbial communities from Kabuno Bay, South-Kivu, Congo - kab_022012_11m | ecosystem: Environmental > Aquatic > Freshwater > Lake | place: Democratic Republic of the Congo: South-Kivu...
AAAATGCTAAACCGTCGCGGATATGGCTATCGAAACTTCAACTCTTTCCGCTTGCATGTTCTCGTCAGTTTTGGTTAGTTTTCACACCAAAAACGGTTGAGCCAAAATAATAAAACATGTTGATGAATATGGTTGCCAGGATGCCTGGATTACAGTGTCTCATGGTGATCGAGGAGCAATGATGCCTTACGCACACATAACCGGTTGGGGAATGGCAGTCCCCCAAAAGGTGTTAACCAATGATGATTTAAGCAAGATCGTCGACACAAACGACGCCTGGATCCGCGAACGGACCGGTATCCGTCAGCGTCATGTCGCCGGTGAGAATGAAACACCATCATCTCTGGCTGTCGAAGCATCCTTCCAGGCATTAAAAATGGCCGGGCTACTTGCCACGGATGTGGATTTGATCATTTGTTCCACTTCATCGCCCGAACATGTGTTCCCGGCCACCGCCTGCCTGATACAGGATAAAATCGGTGCCAGCAATGCCGGAGCGTTTGACCTATCTGCGGCCTGCACCGGGTTTATTTTTGCCATGAATATGGGTACACAGGCCATCCGCACTGGTTCGGTAAAAACAGTCCTGGTCATTGGTGCTGAAACGCTTTCACGTTTTGTGGATTGGACCGATAGGGCCACTTGCATCCTGTTTGGGGATGGAGCTGGCGCTTTTATCATGCAAGCCAGTGATGCCCCCGGGGGTGTCCAGGGCGCTGTCATGCATTCGGATGGATCAGGAGGGGATTTCCTGTCCATTCCTGCAGGGGGCAGTGCCCATCCGGCCAGTGAGATCACCATTCACACCGGTTTGCATTTCATCCACATGGATGGCAAGGAAGTGTATCGCTTTGCAACGCGGGTGATGGCCCAGGCTACCATTGAAACTGCTGCCAAATCAGGCTGGAAACTGGAAGAGCTGTCATTGATCATCCCGCATCAGGCTAACTCACGCATCATTGATGCGGCTGCGCGTGGGCTCAAACTCCCAATCGAGAAGTTCATGGTGAACGTTGGCGATTATGGTAACACCTCCACCGCCTCCATTCCGATCGCCACCGTCGAAGCTTTTCAGAGCGGTCGCTTGAAGCCTGGTGACAAGGTTATTTTTGTCGGCTTTGGGGCGGGTCTTACCTGGGGTGCCCTGGCAGTCGAGTGGAGTGGCCCCCAACCTTCCGAACATATCCTCGGCGTGGAATGGTACCGGCCTTTTGCCCGGGTCCGTTCCTTTATACGTCGAATCCAGCGCATCCTGGAAGGAATTTTCTTTGGACGGGACGCCTGAGGCAGGATAGGCAATCACTTCTGATTGTGATATGATAACAATATCTCGAGGATTGCAAGGCGTTATAAAGGAGTAACCATGCGATTAGGCGTACCCGAACTACTGATTTTGTTGGTGATAGTGATTGTGCTGTTTGGACCGGGTCGTTTCGGTAAGGTGTTGGGCGAATTGGGCAGCGGCTTAAAATCTTTTAAAGATAATTTAGGCGGTGACAAGAAGGAAGAAGAACCAAAAACGCCTTCCGGCGACACGAAGTAACTGTATTTACTGGTTCATTTGCCACAGAGGCTGGAGGTCGTGCAAAACACGCCCGTACAGTTCTTTGTGGCTTATTTTTTAACGGAGCAGTAAAATGGAATTAGGCATCCCTGAATTATTGATTATCCTGGTGATCGTGATTGTGCTTTTCGGTCCCGGTCGCTTCGGCAAGATCCTCGGTGAGCTCGGCGCAGGTTTGCGTTCATTTAAGGACAACCTTGATGGAGGCAAAAAACAGGACGAAGAACCCGGACCGCCCACGGATAATCCCAAAAAAGTGAATGATGACTCGATTAAATTATCTTGATCCTTACCCTACGGGTTCGCCCGCTGTGTTGCTGTTGCATGGTCTTGGCGCAAACGCATCATCCTGGTCGCTGCAATTTGAGCCATTGATTGCGGCTGGTATGCGACCCATTGCGCCGGATGCACCTGGTTTTGGTGATTCATCTTATGATGGGCGCGGTTGGAATTTTCAGAAGGTGGTTGTTGGGCTGGTCAGGCTGTTGGATGACCTCCAAACTGGCCCTGTCCACCTGGTTGGGCTATCAATGGGCGGTGTGATTGCCCAGCAGTTTGTTCTGGCATATCCCGACCTTGTCCGGAAATTGGTGCTGGTGAGCACCTTTTCCGTCCTGCGACCGGAAAATATCTCACAGTGGCTTTATTTTGCTCAGCGTCTGGCTGTGGTGCACTTGGTTGGCCTGGATACCCAATCCCGGATCGTTGCCAGGAGGGTATTCCCTGCTCCCGATCAGCAAGCCCTGCGTGAAATGGCCGAAAAACAGATAGCATCAGCCAACCCGCAGGCCTATCGTGCAGCCATGCGCCATCTTGGGTTGTTTGACTCCCGTTCGAGGTTAAAAGGAATAACATCCCCCACCCTTGTGATCAGTGGAGCCAATGACTCCACTGTCTCCCCGCTCCGCCAAAAGGTGCTGGCGGATGGTATCTCCGGCGCCAGGCAGGTCATCATTCCAAATGCCGGGCATGCTGTGGCAATTGACCAGTTTGACGCATTTAATCGCGAGCTATTAAGCTTCCTGTAAGTGGCAAGGGCAATCGTTGGTTATCCCTGTAAAAAACGCCTCAATTTTTCGAAATTATAACCAGCCAATCCCAGTGGCTGGTTTTTTGAACTACAGTTGTCGGTATTTACTAACTGCCATCATGTTTCTGTCTTCGCCATCCGGATTCTGCCTGCGTGGAAGAATAAGAATCTGAGGTTTGCCCGCACAAAAAAAAGCCTATTCCACTTTCCGGGTTTGTTTTCCCAGGCTGGGAGGCAATCCTATGTGGAAATAAGGTTGCCGGGTTTATCGCCATGGTAATTTATTTCAGGAAATGGTTCCGTGCCGGAGCAGTGGTTGCCTACATTCCCATCGGTGATACTAATTGAAAATAGTTACCATCCGGGTCAGCCAGGGTTGCAATCCATCCCTGGCCCATTTGATAGGGCTCGCTGATCACACCCGCGCCAATCGTCTTGATCCGTTCAAATTCTTCTTTCACTTGTTCGGTTTCAAAATTAACCAGCACCCGTCCTGGATCTTTGTTGATCCCCACCTTTTCAGAATGATCCAGTACGGATAAATAAGAACTTCCAACCTTCCATCCATGGAAGCCATTCTCATTATCGACCATATCCGCAGGCTTTCCAAGCACTTTCTCATAGAAAACCGCTAGTTCTTTGATTTGTTTGGTACAGATCATGACTGAATTCATGGTTAACATACTGTGCGCATCCTTTTTGAATGAAAAACGGTGGTACCACTAAGTGGACAGACTTTGTCTTATTATATCAAATCTCGCTTTAAATAATACCCGTGCTGGGAGATTCGGGTTTTTCAGTTCGAATTTCCTTCGTTGTAAATTTGGCAATTTCTCACTTTATATTAACTGCCCGTCAATCCGGCTGATGGATTCGCACAATTCTTGCCTCCATCCATGAACTTGTATTACCACTTTTTGGTCTGGTAAAAATGGTGACGAAGTTATTTCTGACATAACCCATTGGTGTCAGACTCCTTGACACCAGGAATGGTATCCGTTTCAGCGTTTCTTAATTCACAAATAATAACAAATTAACCAAAATATTATGCAATACATCAAAATATTTGACAATTTCAAAAAATAATGCTATCATATACCTACGGAGAAAAATCAATGGCGCTTATCCCGCAAACATGTCCAAGTTGTTCAGCCCCACTTGCCGTTACGCAGTTGACCTGCACCTCCTGCGGCACAGGCGTGGTTGGTAGGTTTGAGTTGTCACCTTTTTTTCGTCTTTCGCCCGACAGCCTCCATTTCTTGGAAGTGTTCGTTCGCAACCGTGGCAATGTCAAGGAAATGGAACGTGAAACAAATGAATCCTATTGGGCCATTCGTCGCCGGTTGGATGAAGTGATCGAAGAAATGGGGATCCAACCTGCCTCAAAACAGGATCTATCCACCCGCCGGCAGGATATCTTGGCGCAGTTGAGCCGTGGCGAGATCGATGTGCAGGAAGCCACCCGCCTAATCACACTCCTGGGGAAAGAATAACTTATCACCCGTAACGTTATAAAAAGGAGCCTTATATGGATATGAAAAAAGAACGCATGATGATCCTGGATATGATCTCGGATGGCAGGATCACCGCAGCTGATGGCGAACAGCTTTTCAGGGCGCTTGACCAGAGCGTATCTGACGATGATCGTCTGGTTGTGGACCCTATTAACGGTGCCGTTCAAGGTCTGTCAGATCTGCCGCCCTTACCCAACCCTCCTCCTTATCAATCAAGGTGGACGGAATCTTCCAACCGTCGCAGTCCATTCTTCACCGATCTTGCCGGTGCATTGCGCGAGGCAGGGATTGACCACCTGACTTTAAGCGATGTGCAGGAACTGGATTCACATAACATCACCCCCGAATATATCCGTGAAATGCTTGCCCTCGGGGTTGAGCCGGATGGGCTGGGTGCCTGGATCGAACTCCGCAGCAGCGGTATCACTCCCCTCTATGTGCGCGAGCTGCGCGAATTGGGCATCAGCGATTTGGATGTGGATGATTTGATCGAATTGAGCAACAATGACATATCCTCTAAATTTGTCTCCGAACTGCGGGCTGCCGGGCTCAAGGATCTGGATACGGACGAACTGGTTGAATTACGTAACAACGATATTTCACCCAGGTTAATCTCTGAACTTCGATATGCAGGCCTCAAGGATCTGGATGTGGATGAGTTGGTCGAACTCAACAACAATGGCATCTCTCCTAAATATATCCTTGAATTGACTGCGCTCGGGCTGACGGATCTGGAAGTGGATGAATTGGTCGAGTTGGGACAGCATGATGTTTCTCCCAGGTTGATTGCAGAACTTCGCAGTCTCGGTTTGGTGGATTTGGCTGTGGATGAACTGGTGGAGTTAAGTAACCATGATGTCTCGCCAAAATTTATCTCCGAATTGCGCGAATTGGGATTGAAAGATCTGGAGGTGGATGAACTGGTTGAATTGGCCAACCATGATGTCTCCCCGCGCTATATTGCTGAGCTGCGTGAACTCGGCCTGGATGATCTCGATGTGGATGAACTGGTCGAATTGGCCAACCATGATGTATCTCCCAAGCTTATTTCAGGGCTGCGCGACCTGGGTCTCAAGGATTTGGATGTGGGTGAACTTGTTGAACTTGCCAATCATGACATTTCTCCGCGTTATATTGCCGAACTGCGCGAACTTGGCCTGGTTGATCTCGATGTGGATGAACTGGTTGAATTTGGCAACAATAGTATCTCGCCCGAATTTCTCAAAGCACTTCGCGATTTGGGGCTTACCGGTCTGGATGCGGATGAGATTATCGAACTTTCACACCGCAATATCTCCCCGCGCTACCTGGCGGAATTGAAGGAAGCTGGATTGGGGCGTGTCGATGCCGACGAACTAATGGAATTGCGCAATCACAATGTCACAGCCAGGTTTGTTCGTGAGTTGGGCGAATTGGGTTTTTTGAATATCCCGGTTGAACAATTGGTTGAGATGAGCATTCAGCACGTCACCCCGCGTTTTATTCGAGATATGCGCCAGAAACTTGGGGCGGACATAAGCCTTGAACGCCTGATCAGCCTGAAAGTACACGGAATTGATCTGGAAACGGTCAGGTAAATTCGCTCACGGGCGATGGAGATGGAGTAGCAGGCTGGTTGTTGATTAAATCAGAGCGGCGGGCTCCCGGTTTTCCGGGTTGCCCGCCGCTTTTGGCTGTTCACCAATTACCAATATTAAAAGCCAACGGCTACGTATTCACCCCATACCGATCGCAGAGTATTGCACACTTCACCGAGGGTCATTTGGTTATCCACACATTCTATGAAGAGTGGCATCAGGTTTTCATCGCTCTTGGCGGCCTTTTCTAGATGGCTTCGAAGTTCATTTACCCTCGAATTGTCCCTCTTTTCGCGCAGTTCAGCCAGCCGTTTGTGGGCGGCTGCTTCGATGGCAGGGTCGATTTTTAACCGTTCAAGCGTGATCTTTTCTTCGCTTTGGAACATGTTCACCCCTACCACGATCTGTTCATTTTTTTCAATTGCCATTTGGGCTGCATACGCTGCATCCTGGATCTCATTCTGAATGAAACCGCGCTCAATTGCGCTCAAGGCGCCGCCCAACTCATCGATTTGCCGGATATAGGTTTTAGCCCGTGTTTCGATTTCGTCTGTCAGGTGTTCAATTAGGTATGAGCCGGCCAGAGGATCGATCGAATCTGCGCTGCCTGATTCGTAGGCAATGATCTGTTGCGTGCGCAGTGCGACGCGCACTGATTTTTCGGTGGGCAGCCATAGCGCTTCATCCATCGAGTTGGTATGCAATGATTGGGTCCCGCCCAACACTGCCGAAAGTGCTTGCAGCGTTACTCGCGCAACATTATTTTCCGGCTGTTGGGCTGTAAGGGTCGAACCGGCGGTCTGGGTATGGAACCGCAGTTGCCAGGAAGAAGGTTTTTGTGCCCCAAAGCGCTCGCGCATGATGCTTGCCCACATGCGCCGTGCGGCACGGAACTTGGCTACCTCCTCCAACACGTTATTATGCGCGTTAAAGAAGAAGGAAAGTTGCGGTGCAAACCCATCCACGGGCAGCCCGGTCTTGATTGCTGCTTCCACATATGCGATTGCGTTGGCCAGCGTGAAAGCCACCTCCTGCACTGCAGTCGAGCCGGCCTCGCGGATGTGATAGCCGGAAATTGAAATTGTATTCCATTCCGGTACTTCTCGGGCGCAGAAGTCAAAAATATCGGTGATCAAGCGCATCGATGGCGCGGGTGGGTAAATATACGTTCCTCGTGCGATGTATTCCTTCAGAATATCATTTTGGATCGTGCCGTGCAGGTTTTTCATCTCAACGTTTTGCCGTTTTGCAACTGCGATGTACATTGCCAGCAGCACCCCGGCTGGGGCGTTGATCGTCATCGAGGTGGAGACCTTGCCTAATGGGATCTGGTTGAACAGGGTTGCCATATCTTCTACCGATGAGATCGACACCCCGACTTTTCCCACTTCGCCAAGTGCCATTGGATCATCGGCATCATAACCAATCTGGGTGGGCAGATCAAAAGCTACGGAGAGCCCGGTTTGTCCGGCGCCCAGCAGGTAGCGATAGCGATGGTTGGATTCTTCAGCCGTCGAGAAACCTGCATACTGCCTCATTGTCCAAAAACGTCCGCGATACATGGTTGGCTGGACCCCGCGGGTGTATGGGTATTCACCTGGGAAACCGATTTTTGTTAAATAATCCGGGTCCGGGTGCGTTGGCGGCAGGCTGGCGGGTACTTCGATACCGGAACTGGTTTCGAACTTTGCCTTCCGCTCAGGAAAGCGCTCGATTGACTTTTTGTAGGTGGTTTCTTTCCAGCGCGTATATTGTTCGTTCAAGTTCATTGGGAACCTCTTGAATTTTTTTAGTTACACCAGGTAACGCTGATTATTATCTCGAATGCTGTTTTTACCCTGTCATAGTAACACTTCACAGGCGGATAGGTGACAATTCCAATTGTGAATTTTATCACAGCGATGATATCCTTAATCGTGTCAACTCAGCTGCAACTTTCATTTCCAATTGGCGTACAAAAAAGAGACGAAAGTCATTTGCGCCAGTTTTCGCAAAGTGCTACACTAAATACAATACGTTTTCATCGCGGAGGAATTTATGGGAAGGAAACTGCTGTATATTGGTGCGGGTATCCTCTTTCTGGTGGGATTGTGCCTGCTTGGTTATGGAGTGCTCAGTGTGATTGGCTCCACCTCTGCCCAGGGCAGCCCCTCGTTGTTATCGTTTGGGATCGGGTTTGCCTGCCTGGGGGTTTTCTTCCTGGCTGGTGGAGCGGGACTGGTTTGGCTCGGTTCGCGCCAGGCGGCTTCCGGGGTATCCGGTTCGCAGCAGGTGGTGATGAAGATTGATCTGCCTGGCGATACAAAGATCAGCCAAATGAAATGTCAATCATGCGGTGGGGCGATTACCTCAAATGATATAAAAATGATGGCAGGTGCACCGGTTGTGACCTGCCCTTATTGTCAGGCTACATATCAACTCACTGAAGAACCCAAGTGGTAAGTTTCTGGGGAGGGACACCATGAAATATCGAATTCTTGCCTTTTTCCTGGCGCTTGTTCTGCTTCTTGGTCTCACCAGCGCTGCTGCTGCCCAATCCAATTATTCATTCCAGTTGGCAGCCGAGGTGGTTCATGTCTTTTTGAACGAAGACGGGACGATGGCCTTGGATTATGTTTTAACATTTGCCAATGATCCCGGGGCGCATGTAATTGATTTTGTTGACCTGGGCTTGCCTAACAGTAATTATGACTTCGGCAGTATTTCTGCTGATGTGGGTGGTAATAAGGTTAATGTAACCACGGATTACCAGGGCACAGGCACCGGCGTTGCGATTGACCTTGGACCAAATCAGATAAGTGGATCTGGAACGGTTCATGTTAACGTGGGTCGCATCACGAATATATTTTACCCGGATGATAACGACTCCAATTATGCCAGCAGCGAATTTTCTCCTACTTATTTTGATTCGCAATATGTCCATGGCAACACTGACCTGACCGTTGTTTTCCATTTACCACCAGGTGTGAAAACCGAGGAACCAAAATATCATCCCGCCCGCGGGGGTTGGCCTGGCGCTGCCGAACCGGTTCCAGCGCTCGATAATAATGGGCGCGTCACTTACACCTGGAATAGTCAGGATGCCAATGGCTCCACGCAATATACCTTTGGCGCATCATTCCCCAAGCAATACATCCCCGAATCGGCGATTGTTACCGTTTCGTTTATCGATGTGCTCCTCGGTTTCTTCGGCACTATGGCCGGTTTCCTTCCATTTTGCTGTATTGGGTCGATTTTCATCGGTGTGCCGATTCTGGGTGTCATCGGTGACCGCAAACGCAAAATGGAATATATCAAACCAACCATCTCGATCGAAGGCCATGGGATCAAGCGCGGCCTTACAGCCGTTGAAGCAGCCATCCTGATGGGTCAGCCTCTTGATAAAGTTATGACCATGATCCTGTTCAGTGTGGTTAAGAAAGGTGCAGTCCAGGTTGTCAACCGCGAACCGCTCAAGGTTGATCTGATCGAACCACAACCAGGCGGGCTTCAGGAGTACGAACAGGGCTTTGTCCAGGCCATTGTCATGGAAGATAAAATCCGCCGCAAGGCATTGCAGGCGATGACGGTCAACCTGGTCAAAAGCGTGACCGAGAAGATGAAGGGTTTCAGCCGCAAGGAAACCCTGGATTATTACAAGGCTATCAATGAGAAAGCATGGCAGCAGATCACAGCCGCAGGGACTCCTGATGTGAAGAGCCAGATGTTTGAAGAATCAATGGAATGGACAATGTTGGACAAGGACTATGATGATCGGGCACGGCGCACCTTTACCGGGCCGGTATTTGTGCCCATGTGGTGGGGACGCTATGATCCGGTATACCGCAATACAACTACATCAATTCCAGCATCAACAGGTTTGCCCTCCACGCCGTCAGGCTCGTCGGGGCGCGTATCGCTTCCGGGTGCTGATTTTGCTGCCTCGGTGGTGGGTGGTGTCCAGAATTTTTCCGGCCGTGTCTTGGGGAATATTAACGACTTTACCAGCGGCGTGACCAAGGTCACCAATCCCCCGCCTCCGCCAAGCCGTTCCGGTGGAGGTGGGGGGCGTTCTGGTGGCGGTTGTGCCTGTGCCTGCGCCTGTGCAGGCTGTGCGTGTGCCTGCGCCGGTGGCGGTAGATAAAGGGAGATGATCTGGCATGTCAGTTGGCCTTAACGGTATTCGGCTGGGGTTGAAACACCTTGCGGCATCCATCCTTCCGCCAGGCGGTGTTTCTTTGCCTGCCGGGAAAAAGACCCATCTCCATCATTATCATATTGATGCTGGAAATGAAAGGAGTCGGGTGCACTTGCGCCTTGATCCGGATGGGCACGGCACCCTGATTGTTAACGCAAACCGGGTTATGCATTTGAACCCCACAGCAGCTTTAATGGCATACCTTATCCTTGAGAAAACACCCGAAGCAGCTGCCATCAAGCTGGTTCGAAAAAAATATCAGGTCAGCCCGGACCAGGCTCGGAATGATTACCACGCTATGGATTCTCAATTGTCCGAGTTGGTGCGTCCCGACGGTGCCTGCCCGGTCCATGACCTGGAGCTGGATATCCTGGCGCCATTCAGCACCCGACCTTCCGCTCCTTACCGCATGGATCTGGCTGTGACCTATCGCTGCAACAACGATTGCCATCACTGTTACAACGCCCGCGAGCGGGACTTTCCGGAATTATCCATGCAAGAGTGGAAATCTGTTTTGGATAAAACCTGGGCCTTGGGGATTCCGCATATCGTTTTTACCGGCGGGGAGCCTACCTTGAGGGTGGATCTTCCGGAATTGATCGCGTATGCCGAGGCGAACGGCCAGATCACCGGTTTGAATACCAATGCCCGCCGTCTTTCTGATCCTGGTTTTGTGAAGCGGTTGGTCGATGCCGGGCTGGATCATGTTCAAATAACGGTTGAGTCATCTGATGCCTCTATTCATGATTCCATGGTGAATGCCATGGCTTTCGAGCAAACCATCCAGGGCCTCAAAAACGCGCTTGCCTCGCCCTTGTTCGTGATGACCAACACCACCATGCTGCGTGATAATGTAGCGACCATCCCGGGCACATTGGACTTTTTAAGCGGGTTGGGCGTCCCGACCATCGGTTTGAATGCCCTCATCCACTCCGGTCATGGCGCCACGGTTGGCACCGGTCTGCCGGAACAGGCTCTTACTCCGCTCCTGGAAATTGCGCGTCAAAAAACGGAAGCCAGTGGTCAGCGCTTGATTTGGTATACGCCCACCCAATACTGTGGCTTTGATCCTCAGGCGCTCGACCTGGGTGTGAAAGGCTGCACCGCTGCCCTCTATAATATGTGTGTTGAGCCGAATGGCGATGTGCTGCCTTGCCAATCCTATTACAGTTCCCTGGGAAACATCCTGCAGGATGACTGGGATTCCATCTGGGATCATGATCTGGCCGTAAATCTGCGGGAGCGCACAGCCTTGCCCGCAAAATGTGATGGGTGTGCTTTATTGGCGGAATGTGGTGGTGGCTGCCCCCTTCAATTTGTTGTTCCAGGTTAATAGATGCGAGCATGAATATGGGCGATCAACATGCATGGATAAAGGAATTTCCGGCTGCGATAACTGTATGTGATCGCGATGGCATTATTCTCGAGATGAACGACAAGGCTGCCCGCACTTTTGAAGCTGATGGCGGTTACGCGTTGATCGGCGCGAACATGCTCGAGTGTCATCCTCAGCCGGCACGCACAAAAACTGAGCGTTTGTTGGCTGCAAAACAAAAAAATGTCTACACTATTGAAAAAAAAGGGATCAAGAAGTTGATTTTCCAATCGCCATGGTATGTAGATGGCGGGTATGCTGGTTTTGTGGAGCTTTCACTCGAAATCCCATTTGAGCTGGAACACTTCATCCGCGCATAAGGCGGGTGATCCTTGCATCTTTCCAGGAGGCCAGATGAGCATTTTAGACCGGATTAAGGAACGATTTTCGCCAGTCAAAGCCCTGCCCGAGGGTGTTTATCATCTCCAATCTCCCATCGAAGAAAATAAACCATTCCGCTTGCATTTGCGCCTGCACAAGAACGGGACGGGTATCTTGATCCTCAATGCTGCCACGGTGATGCACCTCAACCCAACCGCTGCAGAATTTGCGTACCATTTGATCAAGGGAAGTGAACCGCTTGCCGCCGCCAAGACTATCTCGGCTCGTTATCGAATAAAAATATCGCAGGCTTTGGAAGATTATGCTGATTTTGTTGAGCGAATTTTGAACTTAGCCCGCACAACAGATCTTGACCCCGTCTCCGTGCTCAATTTTGAGCGGGTTCCGCCAAACAGCGCCGATCTGACCGCCCCTCTTCGTCTTGATTGTGCGTTAACATACCGTCTGCCGGATGGTGGCGACCCACTGAATGCTCCTCTTAAGCGAGTCGATCGCGAACTCAGCACGGCGGAATGGAAGGCGGTAATCGATACGGCCTGGGCAAACGGTATCCCCCATATTGTCTTCACCGGTGGCGAGGCTACTTTACGTGAAGATCTGCCGGAACTGATCTCCTGTGCTGAAAAAAATGGCCAGGTAACCGGCCTGCTGACCGATGGAATGAAGCTCGCCGATGACGCCTATTTGGATATCCTGCTAAAAACCGGTCTCGACCACCTGATGATTGTCCTGCCAACCAATGCTGACCCTGACTGGCCTGCCATTCAGAATGCTGTCAAGGCCGATATTTTCCTGGCGGTTCATTTTACTCTCTCTCCTCATAATGTTACAGGTTCGCAAGCTCTCATGGATAAACTTAGCCAGGCTGGTGTGCAGGCTGTCTCGCTCAGCATGTCTGATATGACCTTACAGCAACAGCTTTCAAACTTGCAAGATCATGTTGCCGGTATTAACATGCGCCTGGTATCCGATTTGCCGGTGCCGTATTCCGCCGCGCATCCTGTCGCCTTGGAAACCGCTCAAGATCATGAATCAGATGGAGCTGGAAAGACCAGGTTGTATATCGAGCCGGATGGGGATGTTCTCCCATCCCAGGGATTGTCGGATCAGATCATGGGTAATATCATCCGCGATCCCTGGCATAAGATTAGCAACACCTAAAAAAACGATGGATTTAAAAAATAAGGCTGCCCGTAATATTGAAGCCATTACGGGCAGCTTATTTTTCGGTGCTGAAATTAAGTGTTTTATATTTCCTCACTCCCATCTGCTTTCGGTCTTCGCCATCCCGAATTTGCCCCTTAAATACGGTATTTTTCCCGGCGCGCTGCCGTTTTGATGAGTTTTCGGTCTGATCGCCGGTATGTTAGGGTCCAGGTGTCACGGTGACCGGGGAATTTAAGGATGTGTTGCTCAATGCGGCCACCAACATCAACCGTTCATCCGATCCATCCTGGGTAAGGACAATCATCAGGCTCGGGGATGTGCAATTAGCCACCTGGTCCATAATTTCGCTGGACAGTATTGTTTTGGTGGATTCAACCTTGTACCTGAACAGGTCGGCATTGCTCATGGTCATTAAAATCTTGTCGCCCGGTTCAAAAGTCAGGAAAATCGCATCCAGCTGCTTGCTCCATGGTAGTGATATCATCCGGCAAACTTCGGTGGTATCCAGCCATTCGGCCTGGGTTGGCTGCCACTTTCCATCTTTAACGGATCCGGTTTTGAGGTTGATGATCCATCCACCCGGGAACTGTAACGCCATTGGGCTTGGGAATTGCGCATAAGTCGGGCTGGGTTGAACGCCGGGTGTTGATCTGACCGAGAGAAGGAAAAATACAATTACCGCCACCAGGATAACCGCCAGGGCGGTCAGGCTGACCATCAATACTCTGATTAACGTTGTTGATTGGTCAAATTCTTCCTTCAGATGTTCCAGGAAAGTTGCCTTTGGTTTTTCAACTTCGTTTTCAGGCAAAACCAGGCTATCTTGAAGTGCCTGCAAACGACTGTCCGATTCCAACCAATCCTGCTCAATCCCAGGATGAAATGCTGGTTTACTGGCAAGCTTCGATTGTTCCTGTCCAATGGTTGGCTGTTCTTGGTACTTTTTATTTCCAAAGTAGTCGATTAAGAATTGGATTTTCGCTTCGCGGGTGGTTACGGGTATCTGCGACCACTCAATTCCCAAGTCCCTCGAAACCAAGATGACTTCACTTTCATCCATAGTGCTGGTAATTAATAGCTTTATGGTTTCTGGTGGTAACGCTCCACGCTTAACCTTGGCAGCCAGGGTATCCAGTTTTTGAGTAAAATCATCATCATCATCAACAACAAAAGCTGGTGCATCGTTAACAGGTTCTGGTAATCGATTGGTGCTTTCAGAGCGGATTGCTTTGATCCGGCGGGCAATTTCATCATCCACGCGGTTTGTCGTGGAGTTTATTTTTAATTCACCCGTTCGTCGTGATTCTTGCAATTTTTTGGTGGTTAAATTACGCAAATCATTCCGCGTCAGTGGGGCGGTTTCATTCGGGGTGCGTTGGTCGCTGGTGTCGAATGGATATAACTTTGCTGCAGGTGCGGTTTTCTTTTCCTGTTCAGCGGGTGGGTTCGTGGTTATGTTTGGCTGTGGAATTGGTGGCTCAATAACAGGTGTTTCCTGTGGGGGCAGGTATGCTGGTTTCGGCGCCAACAACTTGTCGGTGACCTTTTTTATAAAGCCTCCAATTCCTCCAGGGGATGTGGCTTCCTTTGCCGGACTTGGATATTCTTCCCCCACCGATTGCCAGATTTCCTTGAGTACGTTTTCATCAGGGATCTCCCTGGCTGAACCGGTTTTTGTCTGGTTTGTAAAGGGTTGTTCTTCATCATCCGTATTTTGATCGATCGGTTTTTCGATCTTATCCGGATCATCCTGGCTGGGGTTGTTTATATCCATGGTTCCACACTTTCCTTATTACGGGAATTGGGTTGGTAGAACGGGTTTCGTGAAGATGAAAGTGATTGGATAATCACCGCTTTCTGGCACTTGTATTGGCGCGCTGCGATAAAAGCCTGGCAGTGATACTTTTCCTTTCACGCCGATCTGGGTACCTGTCAGGTCGAATATGGCAATGCCGTTCTTGCTTACCTGGGTATAACTGGCTCCATTTTGTAGATCCAGGTTCACCAGGACGTTATCAAGCGTTTCATCATCCTGCCGGATGCCATCACCATTTTTGTCTACGAAGATTTTCACTAATACACGTGCACTCGAAACCAATGTCACGTGGGTCGGCGTTGGGAGCGCGGGGGCAGGTGTTTCTAATTGGATGATCGGGAGTTCGATTGGTTTTGTAGAAAGATTGGCATCAAAATTGGCTAGCGAGGACCAGAATTTGTCAACATACTCCACTGCCCCTGGGCAGTTCAATTCGTTGGATACTGATTTCCAGTCCAGTACCGTGCCAGATACTGCTGCGTTCCCAATTGCGCTTTGGAGACAGCCGAAACCGCTGTGATAGGAGACCAGTGTATATTTCCAACTGTCTTCATAGTTGGCTGTAACCTTGTTTAGCTTCAGGATCGAGTCAGCCTGGACACAGTTGGCATAAAGGATCGTTGCTATGGTTGGAATGCTCTGTGCAGCCCTGTTTAGGTCAATCCCATAAAGACAGGTGGTGCACGCCGCGTCCAGTGATTGTACAAATGCCCCTCTGATCAAAGCCCTGTCCAGCCCGGAGAGGCTGATGTACGGCTGATCGCATCTATACAAAGTGCTTGAGCAAATATTCCGGTATAAGTCCGGGTTTGTGCGTAATACCACATCGATCCCAAGCTGGTTGACTTGTCCCAGGCCAATCTCGTCCAGGAACAGTCTCTGTGTGGTCGGCCAGAATTGTGATTCAATCTCAACCAATGTTTTTAATAATAATGGGGGTATATGTTCATCTCGCGCGGCCAACCAGAAGTTAATATCATACTGGTTTTGCCAGGAGGTCATCTGCTCCCGGACTTTCTCGATCCCACAGGCATTGGGAGCATTGTAGGTAATACCTCCCCCGGGACAATCTTTCGCGCTGACAACCCCAGCTGATAACATCCTGCTGGCAAGGTAATCCAACCTTTTTTCAGTGTTCAGGTCGGATGGATTCTGTGGAAATCTTGCCCAGGATGGCGGCGGGCTTTCAGCGTTTTGCCAGATACTTCCGCAAGCATCTGAAAAAATGACAAATTTGCTGATGGTGGTGATCGAAACAGCATATCCCCCATTCGCAAGTCCGGTTACCAGCACGGTGGCTTTAACTTCATCGCTTGTATTACCGTTTTCGTCGAATGCTCGAAATTTTATGATCCCGCTGGTTTGTAATTCCAGTTTGCATGGGGATGACGGGCAGGAAAATATTTTATCCTGTACGGTTCCGCTGATGGTCACAGTACCGGAAACCCCTGAATAGGCTTTGTAACCGGTCAGAATAACATAAGGTTTGGTGAGGGCTCCGGAAGGTAGTTCAATGAATGCTTCCAGATTGTAATTAATTGATCCCGATGTCAGGTTGATTGGCGTCGGGGTGGCGGTTGTTACGAATACGGGTGTTACGGATGGAAAACTGGTTGGATTGCGCGTCTCGCTGGCTGCAGGCGTGTTGGCAGAGCTCGCAGCAGCCCCTGTTTTTGTTACATTTGATAAGGTGATGCTGAATGCTAGAAAAATGATAAAAACGATCAAAAATATGAAGCGTTTCATCCCTATGTTTTCTGTTTAATCGTTATTGCATCCAACCTGCTGTTAACTCTCCTCCAGGTTTTTGAAGGCACTGGTGGGGGTATATAC
>Ga0172368_10004369_pt1 | contig 16393 bp, 17 predicted proteins | sample Lak11m_FD_114540 | JGI IMG/M metagenome (GOLD analysis project Ga0172368, IMG submission 114540) | Freshwater microbial communities from Kabuno Bay, South-Kivu, Congo - kab_022012_11m | ecosystem: Environmental > Aquatic > Freshwater > Lake | place: Democratic Republic of the Congo: South-Kivu...
CTCTACGCCTTCGGTCCCGGAGCTTCCCCCTCTGTCACTTTAAATTCTCCCGCATCTCTATACATAAATGATACCGCAACAACATCGACGCTGAATGTGGCTTTTAATTGTTCTGCAACAGACGAAACCGGAAATCTTGAAAGTTTAAATTTGTATTTAACAAATCCTTCAAACTCAAGTTTTGCTTTAAACCAAACAACCGCGATAACTGGTTTGTCTAATGAATCAGATTGGACAGTTGCACTTGGTCCGGGAAATTATACCTGGAATTGTTTAGCAAATGATACATTGAATAATCAAATTTTTGCAACTTTAAACAGAAGTTTAATTTTGAATTTTACTGTATCTACATGCACAACTCCCGTCAATGACCTCTCTCTAACATCGACGACAATCTTGTGCAACGGAACTTACTATCTTAATGATACGGGATCTGCAGGGGTAATATCTTTTGGGGCAGGCAATATAAATCTGACCTGCAACAACACGATCATCGTCGGAAATAGTTCAGGAATCGGACTTGCCGTCGATAGAAAAGTGAATGTTTCTATTTTTAATTGTGAATTTAGAAATTATTCAACTGTTTTTTACGCAGCGAATATGTCTGGAAGTTTAATACAAAACAACACTTTTTCTTACGGAACAAGCGGATTAGTTGTTGCAAATGCCGGTTCGATCTATAATATTTTAGATAAAAACAATGTTAGTTTTAATCAGCTCGGGATTCTCATACAAAATGGTGCATCTTTTAATAATGTTACAAATAATATGGCAAATAATAATTCTGGTTATTCTGCAGGATTATCTTGCGGTATAGGATTTATCTCTACTTCTATAGCAAATACTACTTCAAATATTATCTTGAATAACACTTTTTACGGAAATGAAAAATACGGGATTTTATTATATGGTACAGATGGATTCGGAAATAACAATAATACAATTTACTCAAATAACATTTCTGAATCAGGAGTTAATGGGATTTATGTGCTTCAAAACTCAACAGGAAATTTAATTTACAATAATTTTTTCTCTAACGCAAATAATACTTATGATTTGGGAACATTGAACTCTTGGAACACGACGAAAACATTATCAACAAATATTATCGGGGGGGCGAATATTGGGGGAAACTATTATTCTGATTACGTCGGAACAGATGCAAATTCCGACGGAATAGGTGATATTGCTTATACTATCCAGGGTTCAAATGTTAATGATTCTTTACCCATAACAAACAATCTTCTCGGAGATATCGCTCCGATTTTTTACAGTTATTTTGATGACAATGCCAGTTTAATTGACGTCGGAATTGCTTCATTCAACGTTTCAGTAAATAACACAAATGGAACTGTTTTACTTCAGATAAATAGTGCAAATTATTCTGCAACAAATTTAACCTCTAATGTTTACAATGTTTCGCTTTCTCTGACAAAAGGAAATTATAATTATTCGTGGATTTCATTCGGTGCAGGATCACAACATACTCAAAATACTTCGGTTAATTTTAATTATCAGGTGAATGATTCATCTCTATGTATTATTCCTATCGACGGACTTTCATTCACTTCAAATGCAACTCTCTGTAACGGAACTTATTATGCAAACGATTCAATTTCCGACGGGTTAATAAAATTCAGTTCGGATAACATAACGGTAAATTGTAACGGAACAAAAATAATCGGAAACAACTCCGGAATTGTTTTCAACATTTCGGGTAAAAATTATATTCAGATAAAAAATTGTTTTGCTCAACAATATGATTATGGTATTAATTTATTCAACGCAAATTACAGTTTGATTTATAATAATACCTTGAACTCAACAACAAGTTCAATTATTGTCCTTGGAAATAGCACAAACAATTTGATTTACAATAATAATTTTACCGCGCCGGTTCCTGCAGTTGATAACGGAACTTTGAACTCTTGGAATTCAACAAAAGTTTGCAATAATGCTCTACTTCCAAATTCTGGTTCTCAAACCGGCTGGATGAACATGTCCGGAAATGTTTTGCTTTTGCACATGGATAACGCAGTCAACGGAACAGGACAAAATATTGTCGACTCGTCGGGAAATGGCAATAATGGGACAACTTACAAAAATATGAAATGTAATGTTGAGGGAAAAATTAATGGTTCCGGATGTTATTTCAGAGATTCAATGATTGAATTTTCAAATAGTTTTAATTCTCAGTTAACGACGTATAACGGGGGATTTACTGTCTCTGCATGGGTTTATTTCGAAGATGGTCCTAAAGGAACGGGTAGAATGATTGCCGGGAATTATATATGGGATATTAACGGAAGTAATACTCGGGGTTGGTATCTTGGAGAAGAATATGGGATTAGAGATATTTTCAGCTTCAGAATTTTTAATTCTTCTTCAGCTTCACCTTCCTGGACCGGGCAAACTATTAACAAAGTAAATTTCTTTTTAGATAATAATGACAAGTGGACTCATGTCGTCGCTGTTTTCAGTCCATCGAATTACATGAGAGTTTATGCGAATGGTGTAAAAGTTTCAGAGAAAACAACGGGCATTCCTTCCAATGTTTTATTTTATAGTGGTTCAAAATTTTACGTCGGAGGATATAGCCGGACAAGTGGACTGTTAGATGGAAGAATGGACGAATTTGCTTTCTGGAATAGAACGTTATCTGAATCAGAAATTCTTGGAATTTACAATAATCAATCTGCTTACTTAGCGAATGTAATTAACGGAAATTGCTTGGGGGGAAATTCTTATTCAACAGATCTTGGTGTAGATAGAAATAATGACTTAATCAGTGATTTTACATTTTCAATTTCAGGAAGTGCTAACGCGATTGACTATTTCCCCTTGACAAATAATTTAAATTTAATTTCTAAAACAATAAACTTCACTTTCCCCACATTAGCAAATAACTCTCAAACATCGAACCTAACTATTCCAGTTAATTATTCAATCTCCGGAACAAACATTTCTAAAATATTTCATATTTGGAATGGAGAAAAAGTTTCATTCCTGAAAAATTCAACTGTCTTAATTTACAATTTTAATAACAATTCTGCTTTTGGAGAAAACGAATCTTTCGTTTACGACACTTCAGGTAATAATCACAACGGAACAATTGTTAATGCAATCGTCGGTGAAGGTCGTTACGGAAACGGATCTTATTTTAATAATAACAGTTATATTGCAATAAAAGAATTAAATTATAGCGTTTCTGGAGAGATAAAAGCATTAACTGTCTGTGCGTGGGTGAAAACTAATTTTACCGGAAGTTCGTCGGAAGATCAACCAATTGTAAGTTTCGACAAAAATTATTATTACTCACTTTATATGAAAGCTGACAGCGGGAAAGTTGCATTCACGACGAGATTTTCTAATGGAAAATCTTACACCATGACAAGTGTGAAAAAAATTAACGACGATGGATGGCATCATGTGTGTGCTACTTTCAACGCATACGATGGTTATCGCAAAAGAATTTTTATCGACGGAAATTTGGAATCAATGCAAGGAGTTGATGCTTATGAAATTGGAATAGGATATAATGGAACTACAAGATTTGGTTTCATCGGAGTTGAATCTAATGCTTCAACTTTCAACGGAAATAAGATTAGCAAATATTTCAACGGAAACATTGACGAGGTGGTAATTTTCCACGACGGTTTTGAAGCTCATGATTTTCAATTTTTTGCTAACGGAAATTTGGCGAGGACAAGTTCAACGGATTGGAATCTTTACATGAATCAATTTTATACAATTTTTGAAGATGCTTCTTATTTCTACAAAGGTTGTGTTGAAGATATTTTTGGGAATGAAAATTGTACAAGTCTGAGCAAAGTTACGAAGGGACCGCCTTCAATTACAATCTCGTCGCCGGGAGCAAAAACTTATTCGGGAAATTCTGTTTTGTTTAATGTTTCCCTAAGCTCGGCAGGAACTGAATGTGTTTACTCTCTTGATCAATCAGAAAGTTTTCCGGGAAGAGTAGCACAATATAAATTTGAAGATTATGCAAAAGATTGGGTAAATAGAAATCATGGGGGTTTTGAAATTCCGCCTTACATTCCTGCTTCCGTAACAGGTTATCTAAAAAAAGGTTATTATTTCAACGGAATTGGTACGAGGATTTACATTTCTAATTCGAAAGATATTAGTGACAGAGAAGTAACTCAAAGAACATTAAGTGTTTGGTTTAAGACAACTAATAAAGATGCGGCCGGGTCACAGATGATTTATGCCGAGGGAAATACTGAGAGAGGAATGAACATTTACATAAATAGTAGTAAACTTTTCGTCGGTGCATGGAATACTCCGTCATACGAATCCAACTGGGCCGGAACATTCTTGAATAGTTCAAATATAAATTCAAATCAATGGCATAATGTTGTTTTATGGTTGAATGGAACTTCAACTGTTCAAGACAACTGTTTGAGAATGTATCTCGATGGGGTTAATGTTAAAAATGGAAGTTGTTCAAAAATTTGGCCCCATGGTTCGCTTACTTTAGGAAGAAATACTCTTGGAATGAACTTTGCTAGTACGAGACTTGAGGGTTTTATTCCCTCTGGATGGAATTCTTTTTCCGGAACTCTTGATGAGTTGGTAATTTATAATTCTGCGTTGACTGATTCACAAATTCTTGCGTTGAATTCTTCAAACTTGACTTCGTTAACTTCAGTAAGTTCAACTAATTTTGCAGATACTGTGTCGGGACTTTCCGGGGGTTCGCATAAAGTTATTTTTTACTGTACCGACGATGTTCCAAATACAGTTTATTCGACCGTCGTAAACTTTGGAATCAGTTTATCAAATCTAACAATTTCTTTGCTTTCTCCGACGGATAAAGCATTTGTAGCAAATGGAACAAATTTATACTTCAATTATACGGTTAATGGAAGTGCACTAAGTGTAGACACATGCAAACTTTATACAAACACTTCTGATTTGTGGAGTGTGAAGGATTCAAATAAAACTCTTGTTCAAGAGATTAATAGTAGTTTTGTTTTAAATGTAACCAGCGACGGGAATTATTTATGGAATATTTGGTGTAACTTATCCGACGGAACAGAAGGATTTTCACAACAAGGAAATTTAAGTTTCACAGTTGACAGTTTTGCACCGGCGATAAATATTTCTTATCCTTTGAATGGAACGATTTACGGTTCACGAGTAAGTTATATGGATTATGGTTATAATGAATCAAATCCTGACTCTTGTTCTTTTTCCACCGACGGAGGACAAAGTTATGAAGAGACAGCTTGTGGTTCACGAGTTGACGAATTATCTTCGCAGGATGGATCAAATTCTTGGAGCGTTTGTATGAATGATAGTTTAGCGAGACAAACCTGTGCTTATACTGATTTTAATTTTACAACTCCGAATATGACTGTCAAAATTATTCTTCCGGGAAATGTTACTTACAACACCAGCACGATTAATTTTAACGTTTCTCTAGAATTTTCCGAAGATACTTCGACCGGCAGTGATTGTGTGTATTCTTTGAACGGGGCATCAAATACGACGATGACAAAACAAAGCGATAGTGAATTTTATTCTCAGAAAACGGGCTTGGCTGATTCAGGTTACAACTCTAAATTTTCATGCGTTGATTCTTCCGGGTTTAGAAATTCTTATGAAAATGTTGACTTTTCAGTAGCGGTAAATTGTGTTGCTGACAGTTCATGTCAAGCTAGTACTTGTACTACGGCAACTTGCACAGATGTTTGCGGAAATAGTTATACTGGAACAAAAGATTGTCCTACTCCCCCCCCCTGTTTTCTTGCTGAAACCAAAATTTTAATGGCAAATAAAAATTACAAAAATATTGAAGATGTAAAAATTGGAGATAAAGTTATTAGTTATAATCAGAAAACTAAAATAAATTCTGTTTCTTTCGTTGAGAAAACTTTTGTTCATGACTCTTATAATTACTTAATTGTGAATGAGTTTTTGAAAGTAACTTCCAATCATCCGATGCTGATAAATGGTAATTGGGAAGATATAGGGAATGCAAAAATTGGAGACAAATTACAAAATAATGACGGAAATAATTTAATTATAAATTCTATAGAAAAAATTTATGAAAAAACTAAAACATATAACCTTCAGGTTTCTGAAAATCATAATTATTATGCTGAAAATATTTTAGTTCATAACAAGGGTGGTGGGGGGAAAGAGGAATGTATTCCTTCCTGTGAAAATAAAAAGTATAAGGACAGCGACGGATGTGAAGGTTCCTGTCCGTGTCCGTCCGGGGAAATTTGTGAAGTTACTGAAATAAAATCAAGAGAGGTTAATCCAGAAACAACTTGCAGTGCCTGGGGTGATTGTTTGATTAACTACAGTTTGACAGATATTCTTCTTGGAAAAATTAATTCATTTGGTGTTCAATCGAGAGTTTGTCAATATTCTGTTGTTGAGCAGAGAGTGTGTGTTGTTTCAAAAAAAATAACTTTAGAAAAAACGGAATGGTGTTCGCGAACTTCACTTAATTTATTTGAACAAAATTTGGATCCAATTATTGCAAAAATAAAACTTTCAAATAGTTTGCAAGATCCTAGTGTGAAAAAAATGGGAATTTATTTTACTATCGGAGATTCCGGATTATACTGTGACTACTGCTATGATGGTGTCAAAAATTATGATGAGGAAAATGTGGATTGTGGTGGGCCTAATTGCCCGAGTTGTTTCATTTCAAAAAAATATTTTGATTGGGTTTTCTTATTTGTTGTTTTATTATGGGTGCTGGTTGCGGGATTAATTTTTGTTAATCTTAGAAATTTCAGGGACGATATTCATTTTTTCTTTTTAAAAAATTCTTCTTTTGAAAATCGTATTGAAAGAACATTGTATTGTCTCCTTGATTTTAAAATTTTCAGGAAGCACAATTAATATCTTATTGCGAAAATTTTTTTGATTATAAATTTTGAACCGGTTAGTTCTGAAATTATTGCTGAAATTTGAAGATCTCCCACTACAACTCGGAAGAGCCCCTCTTCTGCGGGAATTTTTGATTCTCTTGAAAATGTTTCTATGACTTGGTCTATCTCTTCTTTTGTCAAGGAGATTCCAGAATTATTCTCTGCACCATTCTTCATTCTAGAAATAATTTCCGTATCCGGTCCGTTGCATTCAATTTCTCTAACGCCTAAATTATCGACGAGAGAATTTATTTTTTCTAAATCAATTTGATTTTCCTGTGGCACTGGTTCGGGTTTAAGATATTGCAAATGGGAGGGCAATCTTATTTCTGGAATAAAAAGTTTTTTCTGGACTTTTGGTTTTTGATTAATCTTCGGTGGTTCCTGAATTTTTAACAAGTTTGGTTGAAAAACTTTTTTTTGAATTACAGGAAAAATTTGTTTTTCTTTTTTGATTTCAAATTTTTCAAGATTTATTCCACTTTCCTTTTCAAATTTTTCTGCAATCAATCCTTCGGGATTTGACGCTCTGATTAAATTTTCTGTTATTTTTCTGAGGAATTTCTGATTAAATTCTAAAGAGGAATTCATTTTATGGTCTTGTCGGCAGAGGATTAAATCTTTGTGGCTGTTCAGTTATAGATTTTTGATATCCGCTGGGAGATTGTGGTGAAGGTCTTTCCATAGTTCTTTGAATAATTTGGTTCGGTTCCGGCATATACTGATTCATTCCCGACGGTGTTTCTGGAACTCCTTCATGAATTAAACTGACTCCCTGAGCAATAATTTTATTTTGATTAATCAACATTTCGAGTTTGTCCTGAACTTGTCTGTTTTTGGTTTCTTCCTGAAAATCTTTTTCTGCAATTGTTTTAACCGATTGTTCAAATAATCCTACTAATTTATCAATTCTTTTTGAAAGCGAATCGATATTAACTGCGAGGGTCGTCAAAACTTTTTGTAATTCAAGATAATTTTCAAAAAGTAATTTTTCGGTGTTTTTATTCTCTACAACTTTCTCCTCTTTTTTTATTTTCTTAACCATATTTTCTACACGCGGGGATTGTTTAAAAATCTTGTTTAATTAAAATTGTAACTATCTTTAATTTTTCCAACTATAACTTTTCCGGCAACAACATCTATCGGGGCTATTGAAATTCTTTTTACATTTTCTAACGTTGGTGTGATCATGAATGTTTCGGACTCTAGTTCCCGAAGGTTTGAAGGAACTCTTTGAACTTCTTCACTGTTGCCGTTGGAAATTACAAAGTTTATTGCTGTCAGATTTCCTTCACCGACACCCCGAGAAACTTTTATAGAAATTATATTTTGATTTATTTGTGTCGATTCTTTGTCTATGCTTAGGGAAACTTCATTGAGTGTGTCGACCTGACTTTGAGTATTTTTGAGAATTGCCTGGATTCCAACCCAGATTATTCCTATCGCAATTAGGGCTAATAAAATCATTAACATTGCAGATATTCCTTCAGAAAGTCCTTTTTTTGAACAAATCATTTTCATTCTTCTTCTCTTTTTTCTTCAAGTTCCGAAACGAATTTTGCTATTTCTTCTGCGACGTCGGCATTAACTGAAATACTGTCGATTCCACATTCGACTAAAAACTTTACCATTTCTTTTCTACTGCCAGACTGGCCGCAAATACTACTTTCAACATTATTTCTTTTACAAACTCTGATTACATATTCAAGTTGGTAAAGTATTGCGGGATGCATTTCGTTGTAAAGATACTGGACTTTTTCATTTCCTCTATCGATGGCTAATATAAATTGAGTTAAATCATTTGTTCCGAAAGAAATGAAATCGATTTTTTCATCGCATAAGGATTTTATTATCTGAACTGCTGCCGGGGTTTCAATCATTACTCCGAGCTTTGCGTTATAGAATCCTATTTCGTCGAGGATCTCTCTTGTTCTTTTCACTTCTTCGACCATGATAACCTGTGGCAATAAGACGCCGATTTTTTTCCCTTCTTCTGCAACTCTTTTCAATGCTCTAAGTTCGGCTTTAAATATTTCCGGGTTTTTCAAACTAAATCTTATTCCGTGCATTCCTAACATCGGATTCGCTTCGATTTCTTTTGGAGCTCCCTGAAGATTGTGATATTCGTCGCTCCTTATATCTGATGTTCTTACCCAAATTTCTTCAAAGAATCTCGCGATTCCACTTATTCCGTTGTAAATTATATTTTCATAATCACGGTAATTTTTATTTTGCGCGAAGAAATTTGGATGTTTTCCCGACTCGGCAATTATTCCTTCAATTCTTGTCAATCCGACGGATTTTAGTCCGGTTTTTGATGCTCGCTCGGCAAAAGTTGGCAAATCGACGATTACTTTAATTTTTGTTTTAGTTTTTTCTTCGACTTGTTTAACTTCTTTTTGCACGGTTTCGTGCGTTACTCCCAAATAAACTTTTCCGTCAAATCCGTCGACAGTTACTTTTTGTCCATCGGTTAATTTTTTGGTTGCATCACCTGTTCCGACGACGCACGGAATTCCCATCTCTCTTGAAACAATTGCTGCGTGAGCAGTCATTCCTCCTTCGTCGGTTACAATTGCCGAACATTTCTGCATTGTTACAACCATGTCGGGGTTTGTCATTTCGGTAACCAAAATATCTCCTTTGATTATTTTGTCCAAATCTTTCATTTCTTTTACTATTTTTACGACGCCGGATGCAATTCCTGGCGAGGCAGCCAAACCGCTTAAAATTAATTTTCCTTCAACTTTTTTATTTTCTGTTTGTTCTATTCTTCCCTGAATTGTTGTGATTGGGCGCGTTTGAACTATAAATATTTCATTGTTCTCGAGGGCAAATTCAATGTCCTGTGGTTTGTTATAATGTTCTTCGAGTTTTAATCCAAATTCTGCAAGTTTAATTATTTCTGATTCTTTCAAAACCTGTTGGCTGGCTTTTTCTTCTTTCAATGTAACAATAATATTATTTCCCTGTGAATCTCGAGTTATTGCTGTTTTTTTATTTGAAATTTTCTTGTCGATGATTTTCAAATCTTTTGACACGAGGTATTTGTCTGGAGTGATTCTTCCCGAAACAATTCCTTCTCCAAGACCGAAAACAGCTTCGATTATTACGTGATCATTTTTGTAAGTTGGGTCTTTTGAAAACATAACTCCTGACTTGTCTGCATCAATCATTTTCTGAACGACGACGGCTAGTGAGGCTTTTGTATGATCGAATCCCTTTTTATGACGATAATATGTTGCTCTGGAGGTGAATAGCGAGGCAAAACATTTTTTTACACTTAGCAAAAGATGTTCTCTTCCCTTAACATTCAAAAAAGTTTCCTACTGTCCGGCAAATGATGCTTCAGCTAAATCTTCCGTCGTCGCTGAACTTCTTACGGCAACAAAAGCTGGTTCGGATGATCTTTTCAAAACGTCCATTATTGATCCTTTTTCGAAATTTTTTCCTTCACCCCCAAGGATATCGTAACCTTCAGATATTTCTTCCTGAAGTTTTTTTGAAACTGGAGCACTTTCCATTATTGTTCTTATGTTTTGAGTTATTTCATCCAATTCTTTTGTATCTTCATAATGTATTCTTGAAAGAAGTTCTTTTATTCTGTTTCTTATTCCGGCGTAATCTAAAAAATGATTGTACGCTTCGGCGGTTATTACAAATCCGGGCGGAACCGGGATTCCAAAATTATACATCTCCGAAAGGTTTGCTCCTTTTCCACCAGCGACGGGAATTGAATCTTTGCTTAGTTCAGAAAACCATTTTAAGTATTCTGTTTCTATCTCTTTTATTTCCACCTCTTTCTTACTCATTATATCTGAAAAATTGTAAACTTAATAAAGGTTTTTGTTGGTAGATTAATTTCTCTCGAATATATAAATTGTTATAAACTTTGACGAATAATTTAAACTATGGCAATTGATATTTTTTCCGGGAAAAAATCCGGGCGACATGCGAGGGCGGTTCAGCGAGCAGAACAGGCTGAGAGAGATTCTAAATCGATTCCTAATTGGAGAATTGAACCCGAGCACCTAGGAAGCAAGACGATTTTATCCGGATTATTTGTTGTTACTTCTTTTTTTGGATTATTCTATGCCGGAATGTCTGTTTATTCGCGGACCATGGAAAATTCTTTGAATTATATTCAGTCGAAAATTCCCGTGGGAAAAGTTTGTTTGTGTCGATCGATAACTCCGGAAGATAGAGAATCTTATGTTCGGGGAGAATTTAAAAATTTAGATTTGAATCAAATGATTGACGATGGTCTTTTTTTAGACAATATTTTTATGAGGCGCGTGTTGGGGGAGGAATTTTATAACTTAAACAAACCAAAAATAAAAAATTCCGACGGAAAATGTCAGGAATATGAGTTTAGAGATTTTTCAAAAGAAGGAAAGGTGTCGCTCAGCGACGGAGATTATTCACTTACTTGGTGAGCCCCAACACCAACTTGGTTTTTCACCTTTCTTCCAGCAGATTAAAATTAAAATTCCTGTAAGAGTAAAAATACCAAAAAGATAAATCCAGATGTTGTTTTCTATTGAGTAATAAGTACTAAACAGAATAATCCATAAAATGATCAGAGCGAACCATGCAAGAATAACTAATCCTCCCTACCATGTCGACAGATAAGATACCCGCCCCAACCATAACATTTTGTGCGAAACCAGAGATTAGTTTTCATTTTAAAATCCAAAAAGCCGTTCGGAGTCTTTGTGATCCATCCAGTCTAGAACAACTGCGATTATTTCAATTTCTCCTGGAGCAACACTGTACAATAATCTCCATCCAGAGCAGAGATTGTAAATCCATAAATTATTGACCTGAAATTTATCAGGTATTAACTCTTTCTTGACATTTCTCCCACAAAAAGCATTTTCTTGAATATCCCTTATTGCTTTTATTAATGTTTTTTTAATCGGGTCATTTTCGGGCAAGTCTTCAAATGATTTTTGTAAGTCTTCTTTGATAAAGACTACTTTTTCAGGTCTCATATTTTTATTGCAGGTCTATTTTTTACTTTTTCATAAAATTCAGGATTCCAGATATAAACAACATAATCTTCGTTGTCATACGCAATTCGCAAAACATTCTCTAAATATTCAAGAATTACCTGAAATGTCTGCCACATTACTTTTTTAGGAAGCTTGTTGAAAAGTTCTGTTTTCTTGTAAGCACCGGAATTGTCTTTGATAAATTTTTCAACCATAAGAACAGTTTGCAGTGTCGGGCTTCTCGCTATTTCGTTTGTTTCGAAATATGTTTTGCTTTTCTTTGTTGTTTTTGATTCCATTTTCTAATAATATCAATTGATATGAGTTTAAAAATGTTATGAAAAGTATGAAACAAGTAAATATTTAATCTATTTTTACAATTTGACTTTATGTTTCGGGTTTTTACTACAAAAGAGTTTGATGAAATATTTGAAAAATTAGACGAATCAGATAAAAAACGAGTTCGCAAAATTATGGGACAACTAAAAGAATAGGGTGGTGATATTGGAAAGCCACTTGGACGCCCATATTTCCGAGAGAAAAAATTTGGTGAGAAAAGATTATATTTCTTAATTTACAAAGATTTTATGATTATTTTGGCTGTTGCAGTAAGTGATAAAAAAGAACAGCAAACTAAGATAAACGAAATAATTTCTGAAATTAAAAATTACGAAGAGTTTATAATAAAAAAATTAAAAGAATTCGGCAGTTAACCTTTCCACTCTTTTATTCTTCCGTGCTTTATGTCTTCCAAACTTTTTTTTACCTGATTAAATAATTCGTTATCTACTTTTTTTATCACAACAACATCTTTCACTTGCTCAATCACAACAACTGAACCTTCGTTTATTTTTAATTCATCTCGGATTTTTTGAGGAATCACAATTTGCCCCTTTGAACTCATTTTCATTATTTCCATATTGTAAGAAAGTAAGAAATTGGGATATTTAAATGTTTGTCATTTAACTCTTTTCAAAAATTCCACTGCATCATAAATCAATTCTTCGGTAACTGCTTCAAAAACTATTTCGTCATCTATTTTTCCGTATTCGTGAGCGAGAATATTTCTCATGCCTTTTGCTTTTTTTAATTTCTCTGCCAAATCTGAAGAAATTATTTTTTCACGAAAAAGAATATCAAAAGCACCTTTGTCTTCTTCGGGTATTTCTAATTTTTTATCTTTGATAATAATAAAAGCCAAATCAACAATCGCTTCAATAATTTTTTCAAAATATCTCTCGCAGAATGCCCGAAGTTTAAAATCATTTTCATAATCATTAAAACCAAAAGGCAAAACTGACCCCAACTCTTCAATATATTTCTCTATTTCTTCAATTTTTTCCTCTTTTCTATTCATGAAGATATAAAACCCTATGATTATTTAAAATTGAGCTTTTGAGATTTTCAGGAAGAATATTAAAAACCTGAATGTCAATTTTGTCTGAAACCCTACCTGAAATTTCTGCCCTGAATTTTGTCGCCTCTTTCAAAGTGATTTCGCTGAATTCAACAGCAATATCAATGTCTGAGCGAATACTAACTTCATTTTTCACAACAGAGCCAAAAAGGAAAATTCTTTTTATTTTATTTCTTAGATGATGATTTAAGATTTCTTCTTTTGCTTCTTCAATTAAATTTTTAGTTATCTGAAATTTTTTAATCTCAAATTCGTCCTGAAATCGCGAGGCATTTTTTATGAATTCAAACTTTTTTCTTATGTCTCTTGAAAGCCGATTTTTTTCTGATTGAGTCAGAGAAATTCCGTTTAGTTGTTTTTCAACTATTTTCAGCTCTCTTTCCCCGAATATTTTTCTGGATTCTTTGTTTGATTTTAGAAACTGCAATAAATTCATTTTATATTAAATAACCTCCATACTGGTTATAATAACCTAAATAATGGTTATATTTAAATGTTTTTATTTTGAAGATTTCCATACTGGCATGTTTTTTACTTTTTCGTAAAATTCAGGATTCCAAATATAAACAACATAACCCTCGTTGTCGTATGCAATTCGCAAAACACTCTCGAGATATTCAAGAATTACCTGAAATGTCTGCCACATTACTTTTTTAGGAAGTTTGTTAAAAAGTTCGGTTTTCTTGTAAGCACCGGAATTATCTTTGATAAATTTTTCGACCATAAGAACAGTTTGTAGCGTCGGACTTCTCGCTATTTCATTTGTCTCTGAATATGATTTTTTGGGTTTAGTTGTATTTTGCATAGTAATATCAATTGATATGAGTTTAAAAATGTTGTGAATTAATTTTAAGAGGTTTTGAAATTTTCCAGAGAAGATTGAAGAAGTTCAGATAAGATTCTGCGACTTCTTTTGATTCAATTAAAATAGCAATCAAATCTGGTTCCCAAATAGTGATTAACACTTTATTAGAATATATTTGAGTTGCAGCCGGAATTTTAATTTCTTTTGGAAGAATTCTTACTTCAGTAATTACTGGCGAAATATTTTCTTTTTTATCATAAAGAGCATAATATTTTCGTTTATCTAATTTTAAGTCTCTTAGAAAAAGATTTGCATAATCCGGGAGTTTCGCTCTTAACTGACCCATTATTCCTAACCCATAAACTATCCCTTTATCCCTCCTCATATCGTTGTAAACAGAAATCATACCTTCCTCCCCCTTAAACAGAGAAACATTAATTTTCTCTTTAGAAGTTTTCTTTAACTTCTCTAAGTCGGGCATTAAATTATCCAAGACCTCTTTTCTTTTTTCTATAAGATTAAATAAATTTTTTGGGTCAGTTGTAGAATAATAAAAAACCTTTCCTTTTCTAATAAATGAAACAAGCCCCTTTTCTTTTAATTGTTCTAAGATATCATAAATATTTGTTCTGTGAAAACCAGTATCTTTTGAAATAGATTTAACTGAACTTTCCCCTAATTTTGAAAGAGAAAGATAAATTGTTGATTCTGCATTTGATAATCCTATTTTAGCCAACGCATTTTTATCCATATAACCTACCTGATTTTGTTGTTTATAAGATTGTCTATTTTCAGACACATATGATTTATATACCTCTTAAATTCTAAACTATTGTGAAGTAATAACAAATTTTCACAGGAAAAACAAAATGAAAACACAAAAAATTAAAACAGACAAAAAGTATACAGAAATAGTCGGAGAGTCAATGGCAGTGGACATTGATATGTTCGGGGGGATAGAAGAAAAGGCAAATCCCACAAGAGGATTTCCATATAACTGTGCAATGAACGAAGAGAAAAGAATTTATTCTGTAAGCAATAAACCATTTGAAGATGATTGTTTTGAAGCTGAATTTCATTCACCGTTTATAACCTTGGACACGAGACAATGGTATGAAAATAAACACGGAAGCGGCACCTCTCACCCAGTAGGAATTCAGAAAAGTAAAATTAACTTATCATGGGAAATATTTGGAAAATGTTTAGACAAAAAAGTTGACCCGAGAGATCCATCCTTAAAAGAAAAATTAGAAAGTTTATTAGAGGGGGGAATTACTGGAGGATCAGATATTAGATATAAATTAAATGCGAGGGAAATTGTTTCACGATTAATGAATAATGAAAGAATAAGTGGAGAAACTGATCTGAATAATAAATACAAACTTTGGAATGGCGAAGTTTATACCAAAACTGAGCTAAGGATAGAGGATGTTCTTTATTTTTGCAAAAAAATTAGAGGTAACATCTTAACTTCTGGATACAGAGATTATCACACGCTATGGAAATTAATCGAAACCGGATTTGTCTCAATTAAACGAGAAGATTGGATTAATATGCAAATGCCAAATAAACTTTATATAAGAAAAACTCCATTAGAAACTATTCAATAATTTTCTTCCAACACTTCATAATATCCCTGCGGATGTTTGCGGGCAGGACATTTATCCGGAGCTTCTTTCTTTTTCATTTTTCGCTAATCGCTTCTGCTCGGCAATCATCTCGGATTTTTATTTGCTTTCAGAATTATTTCTCACTGATTGCCTCGTGTGGACAGGAATTAATTGCCTCTTTTACACACGGAAGTTTTTTTTGCGCTTTGACTTGTGCTTTCCCGTCCTTTCCTATTTCAAAAACTTCGGGGCAGATCGCTTCACACGCGCCACAACCAACGCATCTTTTTTTATCAACTTTTATTGTCATGCTAAATTTAATTTTTTGTGATTTAAATATTTTTATTATTTGAATTTTCAGTTTGAATTGGGGTTTTTTTGAGAAAACTTTTTGGTTATCCCGCCCACCCCCCCAAAAACCTTCGCTCTTTCTTATTTGCGTGTCGCGAAGGTTTTCAAACATTAGTTCAAAAAGTTTTCTACCTTATTTTTTCTTATAAGAATCTTTCTTTCAATAAACTACACAAATCTTTAAAACCTTTGATTTTATAAAAAAATCAGGGGAATATTATATCAACAAAAACCAACTGTTGTTCCGAAAACAATCTCTTGGGAAAAAGGAAATTTTGAGCAAGGGCTCGAAAAATTGGCGA
>Ga0172368_10004371_pt1 | contig 16384 bp, 13 predicted proteins | sample Lak11m_FD_114540 | JGI IMG/M metagenome (GOLD analysis project Ga0172368, IMG submission 114540) | Freshwater microbial communities from Kabuno Bay, South-Kivu, Congo - kab_022012_11m | ecosystem: Environmental > Aquatic > Freshwater > Lake | place: Democratic Republic of the Congo: South-Kivu...
CTTGGCTTGATAAGGCTAAGACTTCTTTTAGTAAATCTTTATAGTCCATTTTTTAATCCTTTGTTTTATACAAAGATAATAAATTTTTTTAATATGCAACGCTATTCTAAACTAAAGCCAAAAGAAATAATAAGAGCCACATTTACAGTAGATTATATTTTGAAAAATAATCAAAAAAATGAATATAATATTCTGGATCTGATTGACACTGTTTCAAATGTTTATTATTACTGTCATTACTGGGATACAGATCGTTATTGGTTTGTGAAGGGTTTTATTAAGAAACACCCGGATATTATCTTAAATAATTATAAATATGTTGCAGATAATGCTTTTAATGAAATGAACAAGATTTATAATGATTATTTGTTTTATCCTTTTGTTCCTTTTTTTAACAATAAATATCTTTATTTTAATTTTGAAGGGCTGACTTTGCTTTCAAGCCAACCCAAAACATTGCTTCTCGAAACCAATAACGAATATTGTACCGACGGAGGCTGGCATAAGGAAAAGAAAATGACAGATTATTATAGTACTGACAATGTCTATGATGAGTCATTTGCAAGGGTATTAAAATTTTACTTTAAATATCCTCGGACAATTTATGAGATTTTTCCGGCCAAACTTTATGCTGGCTTTAAAGATTTTATATTCTGTCAACTGCTTGTATTTCTTATGATTATGAGTTTTTTTAAACCCCGAAAGAATAAATGGTGGCATGGATTGATTTTTTTATTAATAATTCCTCCTTTCTTTTTTCTGATGAACTTGTTTAAATTTTTGTTGCCGGTTTTAATAATTATTGCATTCTTAATGGTTGTTATTGAATATATTAAGCATAAAAACCCTTATCCGATGACTGTACCCGGTGTTTTTAATATTTTCTTTTTGAATATCGTTTTAATCACATTGATATTTTATGGACTGTACAGGTTTACCTTTATTGCTGAATTTATCGTTATGCCTGTAACTTTGTTGTATCTTGCATTTTTGATTAGGGGTGTGTTGGGGGATGAAATTGAGGTCTAAAAATGAATATTTTATAAAACAATGTATTGCCACAAAAACACAAATACACCAAAACCCACAAAAATATGATTATTAAACAAATATGTTCTGTGAAAATTTTGTGCTTTAGTGATTTGGTGGCCAATTGACTTTTCGGAAAAAAACTTTAATTTATTTCAGCATTATTAAAAACAAATATTCATGACATTAGTATTAAAAGATGTTTCAACAAAGGGCGAGTATAAAGAATTTATATGTCTGCCTGAAAAAATTCATAAGGGGCACGAGGCTTGGTTGCCACCGTTATATATGGATGAAAAAATTTTTTTTAATCCGAAAAAAAATCATTCTTTTGATGCTTGCGATTACAGATTAATACTTGCTTACAAAAATAGCGTAGCTGTAGGGCGCATAATGGGTCTGATAAACAACAAATACAATGAAATGAACGGGGTAAAGAATGCCCGCTTTGGCTTTATTGAAACTTTCAACGATGCTGAAGTTGTCCACGCTTTAATTGCCGAAGTGGAAAAATGGGGCCGGCAAAAAGGAATGACAAAAATGGTAGGACCTTACGGGTTTTCAGACAGAGAACCTCAGGGACTGTTGATTGAAGGTTTTGAATACGAGCCTGTTATTGACAGTGCCTGCAATTTTGAATACATGCCCCTGCTTATTGAAAAAGAAGGTTATACCAAAGAACTAGATTGTGGCATTTATCGTTATCCCTTATCTAGTCCGATACCCGATAATTTGTTTAAAATTTACGACAGAATAACTTCCCGAAAAGACCTTCAGTTTATCGAATTTAAAAACAAAAGACATGTAAAGCCATGGATAGTGCAGGTGTTCAGGGCTATGAATACTTCTTTTAGAGATATTTATGGATTTGTTCCCATGACTGAAACTGAAATGCATGAAATGGCAAAAAAATATCTGCCGGTGCTCGATATGGAATTTATTAAGGTTATTGCTAAAGAAGGTAAAGTGATAGGGTTCATAATCAGCATGCCCAATATGTATAAAGGCATGCAGAAGGCTAAAGGCCGCTTATTCCCCTTCGGATTACTGCACATTCTCAAAGCAATGAAAACGGCTAAAACGGTGAGTGTCATGTTGGGGGCCATAGTGCCCGAATACCAGAAAAAAGGTCTTGATTTGTATTTGTTTTTATCCACAGTCAAGTCGGCTTTGAAAAGAGGCATGACCAGTGTTGACACCCATGTGGTGATGGAAAAAAATTACAATATGATGGACGAATTTGACAGGCACAGGGCCTTTTTAATAAAGAAATTCAGAGTTTATCAGAAAGCTTTGTGACGTTTTTTGCCCACTGTCATAAAAATCTGTTAATTTTGGATTTTTTAAAATCAATCAATGAATAAAGTCCTTATTTTAACTGTTTTTCTGGCCTATACCATTTTAATTTTCTTAATTGCATGGCTCACTTCGCGCAAATCAAACAATAAAGCTTATTTTATTGGCAATAAGACATCTACCTGGTATGTGGTGGCTTATGGCATGATTGGCGCATCCTTGTCGGGGGTTACCTTTATGTCAGTGCCGGGTCTGGTGGGCGTTCAGCAGTTTACTTATCTAGGTTTGGTATTTGGTTTTCTTATTGGTTACACGGTTATTGCCACTGTACTGCTGCCTCTTTATTACCGATTGAACCTCACTTCCATATACTCATATCTCGACCAGCGTTTCGGTTTTTGGTCCTACAAAACAGGCGCTTTTTATTTTATTCTGTCAAGAGTTATAGGAGCGTCGTTTCGCATGTTTTTGGTGGTTAATGTGTTGCAGGTGTTTGTGTTTGATTACTGGGGCGTTCCTTTTGGGGTGGTGGCTCTCATTTTTATTATACTTATTATTCTTTATACCTTCGAGGGCGGTGTTAAAACCATCATTTGGACCGACACACTGCAAACTACTTTTATGTTGCTGGGTGTTATACTGTCCATTTATTTCATTTCTAATGAGTTGAATTTGGGTATAGGTGATATTTTTGCAAAAATTAAGGATGCAGGTTATACCCGTATTGTTGAAACAGACTGGCACAGCAAAAATTTCTTTCTGAAACAATTTTTAAGTGGGGCTTTCATAGCTATAGTCATGACAGGCCTCGACCAGGAAATGATGCAGAAAAACATAAGCTGCAAAAACCTGAAAGAAGCCCAGAAAAACATGTTTACTTTCAGTGGAATACTTATTATCGTAAATATGATGTTTCTCACTCTTGGTGCGGTGCTTTACCTGTATGCCACCTCTAAAGGAATTGAAATTCCTAAAAAAACAGATGATCTTTTTCCTGTTATTGCTTTCAATTATCTGGGGCCACTGGCCGGATTGGTGTTTATGGTGGGTCTTGTATCTGCTGCTTATCCCAGTGCTGATGGAGCACTGACAGCGCTCACCACATCCTTTTGTGTCGATTTTCTGGGCTTTAACAATAAGAGTGAAATTAACGAAAAAACCAATAAAAAAGTACGTTATGCTGTACACTTAAGCTTTGCAGCCATATTGCTGATTGTCATTTTAATCTTTAGGGCTATCAATAATGAGGCTGTTGTCAATGCCATTTATACTGTGGCCGGATATACTTATGGGCCTTTGCTTGGACTATACGCCTTTGGACTTTTTACAAAATTTAATGTTAAGGACAAGTTGGTACCTTTTATCTGCATCATGTCACCCATTATTTGTTACATTGTTAGCAGCCATTCAAAAGCCTGGTTCAATGGTTATGTGTTTGGTTTTGAATTGCTTATTATTAATGGGATGCTGACTTTCATCGGCCTTTTAACTATAGCAAAATTTAATAAAATAAGTGCTTGATATGAATACAAGACCCATCAAATTGCCTTACAAATTGTAAATTCATGCCATTCAAAATTTTCAAAAATCAGATTAGTTTTAACCGCAACGAACTTTCAGGTTCTTTTGGCGATATTGGGACTGACCTGCCATTGATTGTGGGGATGATTGTGGCCTGCCGGCTCGACCCAGCCAGCAGCTTTATCATGTTTGGTGTGATGCAGATTCTGACTGGCGTGTTGTATGGTATTCCAATGCCTGTGCAGCCTCTCAAAGCTATGGCTGTACTCATGATTGCACAGAAACTCTCGGGCAATCTGTTGTATGGCGCCGGCTTAGTAATAGGAATGCTGATGCTGTTTTTAACTGTTACCAATATTTTACAATGGGTTGTCAGGATTATCCCTAAAAGCGTAGTGCGCGGCATACAGTTCGGGCTCGGATTGAGCCTGGCAAGTCTGGCACTTAAAGATTATCTGCCCTCAGATGGACTTAATGGGTACATCCTTGCAGCTTTAGGTTTTATTATTGTTATTTTGTTTATTGGAAATAAAAAATACCCTCCTGCGTTGTTTGTTGTATTGCTGGGTGTTGTTTACGCTTCTTTTTTCACTGTCAATTTCACTAATTTACTTGGAAATATAAACATCACATTACCCATTTTGCATCTGCCCAAAACCAACGACATGCTGAATGGCTTTTTGTTACTGGGCATACCACAGATTGCCCTCTCTATCTCCAACTCGGTGATTGCGACTAAGCGAACTTTAAGTGACTTATTTCCCGAGAAGAACTTTACAGTAAAGAAAATTGGCTGGACCTATTCTTTGATGAATATTATAAATCCTTTTTTCAGCGGCATTCCTACATGCCATGGGGCAGGGGGGGTGGCCGGACATTATAATTTTGGTGGCCGGACGGGTGGCTCAGTCATTATTTATGGGGCTTTGTTTTTAGTAATAGGTGTGTTTTTTTCAAATAGTTTTGGCGATTTTGTAAATTTCTTTCCCCGAACTATATTGGGTGTTATTCTTTTATTCGAAGCTCTTTCGCTAATGTATTTCATCAAGGATATTACCCCTTCCAAAAAATGCCTTTTTGTGTCGTTTGTTGTAGCCCTTATTGCTTTTCTTATTCCCTATGGGTACGCTATAGGCTTGCTTGTTGGTATGTTGCTCGATTACCTGATTAAAAAAGAAAGCATTCTTAATCATTTTTAGTGTTAACTAATGTGTCATTCTGAGTTTTCTGACCTTTGTAAAGATCAATAAAGCAGCAATGACAAGGTTTTCCCTGGAGGGGAATAATATAAATAGCCATGGGTGAAGCGAAGCGGAACCCGTGGCGAAATGAATGAATGAAAATGGTTTTGGCAAGTGAATTTGCCGCGAAGCAGGCAAATTCCGTGACAAAACCTAACAGACAGGTTAATAAGTATTTGCGTAATTCTGTCATTTGTAAGTCCGATAGCTCCCTCCGATATCGGTGCTATCGGGAGGAGTGAAGAATCTATATTCTTGCAAATGAGATATTTCGTCCCGATAACTATCGGTACTCAATATGACAAAAAACATTTAACTTAACACCAGTTCAGTTTATTTCCATTATTTTTGCTGAGAAATTATTAAATTCACTTTTTTGAAAAACACCAGCAGCTTTATACATCTTCATGTCATTGTCTTTATACTGGGCTTTACAGCCATATTGGGTAAACTAATAAGCATACAGGCTATTGAGCTGGTTTGGTACAGGACGATGTTCGCGGCTTTTTTTATTTTTCTCATTATTAAGTTTAAGAAAGGCAGCATCAAAGGGTCTTTCAGAGATATAATTTCGTATCTGCTGGTTGGCTTTGTGGTGGCAACCCACTGGATAACTTTTTTTCATGCCATCAAAGTATCGAACGTATCTGTAACATTAGCATGTCTTTCAACAACAACTTTGTTTACCAGTATCGTTGAGCCCATCGTTATGAAGCGTAAGTTCTACTGGATTGAAGCAGTATTGGGCATTTTTATTATTGTTGGTTTATTTATGATTTTTAAGTTTGAAACCCGCTTTAAACTAGGTATCATGTTCGCCGTTACCTCTGCCATGCTGGCAGGTGTTTTTAGTATAATAAATAAAAAATTAACCACAGGTAAGGATGCCTATAAAATCAGTTTCTATGAGATGTTGGGTGGTTTTGTACTGGTGACAGTTTATCTTTTTCTGTTTACCGATTTTAAAATGACCAAATTGTCAATTACCTATATGGATGCTGTATATCTGCTTCTTCTGGGGTCGGTATGCTCTGCTTATGCCTTTACAACCGTTATTGAGCTGATGAAAAAAATATCAGCTTATGTGGTCGTATTGTCTATCAATCTAGAACCTGTTTATGGAGTAGTTCTCGCATATTTTATTTTTGGCTCATCAGAGTATATGTCCACCGGTTTTTATATAGGCGCAATCATTATCCTTTTATGCGTATTCCTCTATAAGCCCCTGATGAAGGCTTTTCACAAACAGTAATAGCCATTAATTATTAATCATTAACCATTAATCATTAATCATTATTTGTTGTATTCATCAAAGAAATCATTTCCCTTATCATCAGTCATAATAAAGGCTGGCATATTTTCTACCCTTATTTTTCTGATAGCTTCCATGCCCAATTCTTCGAAAGCAACAACCTCGCTCGACTTGATGTTTTCTGCAGCAAGTATGGCTGCAGGTCCGCCAATTGATCCTATAAAGAAGCCTCCGTATTTCTTGCAGGCATCAATCACCGACCTGTTGCGGTTGCCTTTGGCAAGCATAATGAGTGAGCCTCCCAGGCTTTGAAATAAGTCCACATACGAATCCATACGTCCTGCAGTAGTTGGGCCAAAGCTTCCTGAAGCCATGCCCGGAGGTGTTTTTGCAGGTCCTGCGTAGTAAATAGGATGGTTTTTGAAGTAATCAGGCATGGGTTGGCCCTCATCAAGCAGTTTCTTTATCTGAGCATGGGCAATATCGCGGGCAACGATAAGTGTTCCTGTAAGACTCAACCTTGTTTTTACCGGATATTTGGTCAATTCGGCAAGGACTTCTTTTATAGGCCTGTCGAGGTTAATTTCAACAGCTTTTTTTAGTTCAGGTGCTTTGGCAGGCAAAAAGCGGGTAGGGTTCTTTTCAAGTGCTTCAAGGAAAATACCGTTTTCGTTGATATAAGCTTTAATATTTCTGTCGGCACTACAGCTTACACCCATTCCTACCGGACAAGAAGCTGCATGACGCGGAAGTCGGATAACCCTTACATCATGTACAAGGTACTTGCCGCCAAACTGAGCTCCTACACCATAATCCTGACATATCTTTTCAATCTTCTTTTCCCATTCAATATCGCGAAATGCCCGACCACTGGCATTTCCAGTAGTTGGAAGATGGTCAAGGTAACCTGCTGAGGCTTCTTTAACAGTCTTAAGGGTTGTCTCAGCCGATGTGCCACCTATAACAAGGGCCAGATGATAGGGAGGACAAGCAGAAGTACCCAATTCTTTAAGCTTTTCTTTTATAAATTTAGTTAGCGTTTCTTCATTCAACAACGATTTGGTTTGTTGATAAAGAAAAGTCTTATTGGCCGAACCACCCCCTTTAGTGATAAACAGAAACTTGTACGTATCACCCTCAGTGGCATAAATATCAATCTGGGCCGGCAGATTTGAACCGGAATTTTTCTCGTCAAACATGGTATAGGGTACAACCTGTGAATATCTCAGGTTTTTCTCATTATATGTGGTGTAAATACCTTTTGACAGTGCTTCAGCATCGTTAGCACCTGTCCACACTTGTTCACCTTTTTTACCTATTACGATGGCTGTGCCTGTGTCTTGGCACCAAGGGAGCTCACCTTTAGCTGAAATAACGGTATTCTGCAACATCACATGGGCTACAAATTTGTCATTATCAGTGGCTTCCGGGTCATCAAGAATTTTAGCGACTTTTTCCATATGTGACGTGCGCAGAAAAAAAGAAAGATCCGAAACAGCTTCTTTTGCAAGCAGTTCTAAGCCCTTAGGGTCAACTTTAAGTATTTTTTTGCCTGCTGCTTCAACAACTTGTATATATTCTTTTGTGAGCAGTCTGTAATTAGTTAAGTCCTTCTCAATCTGAAAAGGTTTCTCATATATAAAATCTGCCATTTTGTAATTGGTTTTTTATTTATTTAAGAAATTGTTTAAAGATTAGCTATTTACAATATTTTCTGATTTCAGGGTATGCTTTAAAGAATCCCAATTCTCCGGCTTTGCTTAAATCAATACATCCCTCATCGGTTTTTTCAAGCTTTATTTTTACTAAACCTCTTCTGTAAAAGGTTTCTGCTGAGTTGGGGTTTTTTTCAATAGCTTTGTCATAATCGAGTATTGCGCCTCGGTAATCCTCAAGCTTAAATTTGCACAGTCCTCTGTTATAGTACCCCCCATTTTCTGAAGGGCTCTTTTCAATGACTGTGTTGTAATCTTGTATGGCTTCAATAAAATTAGAAAGATAATAATTGGCATTCCCTCTCAGCAAGTAACCATAAACAAAGTCGGGATGCTTTTTAATCAGCTCATTTGCAATTACTAAAGCTGCTTTTGAGCTGTCATTTTTAGTTTTGAACCACCCTTCACAATACATGGCATACATAGAGCCGGGCGAAGTTTCAATGATTTTTTTTCGGTACGCTGTAGCAGTTTCAAAATCCACATCAAAAGAAGAAGCAAACAGCTTTTCTGTTGAAGTTTGAGAATAAAGCTGGGATAATGAAATACTAAAAAACATAAAACAAATTAATGCTTTTTTCATCATGTCTGAAGTAGAAGTGTATTAATAATAGTATTTTGCTTTTTTATTCAATAAAAAAACAAATTTATTCTTTTTTTTTAGGCAAACGAATTTTAATTTATTTTTTTTCAAGATAATTTGAAATACCTTCGTGCGTAGCTTTCAGAGCCTCATCGCCTTTTTTCCAGTTGGCAGGGCATACTTCACCGTTTTCTTCAAAATATTGCAAGGCATCAACCATCCTTAATGCCTCATCTACACTTCTGCCCAAGGGCAAATCATTAACAACCTGATGACGTACAATGCCGTTTTTGTCAATTAAAAATAGTCCCCTATATGCCACAGGAGCTCCATTAAATACCATTTCACCGTTTTCGTTGTATTCATAGTTGCCTGCCAGTACCCCATAATTTTCGGATATTGTCTTTGAAAGGTCTGAAACAATTGGGTATTTTACGCCCTTGATCCCGCCATTTTTAAGTTCAGTGTTTAACCATGCCCAATGAGAAAATTTTGAATCTATCGAACAGGCTACCAATGCAACATTGCGTTGTTCAAAAGCTTCTAACTTTTCCTGAAAAGCTAGAATTTCTGTTGGACAAACAAAGGTAAAGTCAAGAGGGTAAAAGAAAAATACCACATGTTTTTTTCCTAAATATTGCTCTAAAGAAAAGTTTTCTGCAAACTCACCCCCATTTATTACAGCGTCTGAATAAAACACAGGCGCTTTTTTTCCAACTAATACTGACATAATTTCTGATGTTTTTAATTAATAATTTTTTTACTTCTCAAAAATAATTAAAAAAATTGAATTTTAAAATGCGCTGAATGCTAAATTATTTTGCATATAGATGCCATCACATTTTTTTGTAAATTTTACAACAAATTCCTTCCCAACTAAACCGCTTAAATGAGATGCTAAAAATGTATTATTGCCGCAAAGGCTCCAACAATCATGGTAATAAATTTAATAAAATTAAATCTGTGATTTTCGTCGGTTTCAAAGAGTATGGTGGTGGAAATATGCAGAAATATACCTACTACAACAGCCATGATGTAGTTAAAAAAAACACCGGAATTGCCCAGGAGCTGAACTCCCAGTATATTGGTCAGAAACGAGCCAGCCGGAGCCGAAAATGCAAATATTGACAGAAAAAATACAGCTTTTGATTTGCTTATACCACTCTGAATCATTAAGGACACCAGTACTATGGATATAGGGATATTGTGAATGATAATGCCTGTTAAAAGCCTGTTTTGAAGATTGATGCTGCTTAATCCATCAGCTAAGGGCATGCCTTCTAAAAATGAATGTAAAAACATACCTATCAGCACAGGTATAAATGAAATAGTTCTTTCATGACTTCTATGATGTTCACCTTCATGCAAATGGTCATGTCCCGAATGTCCATGTTCAATGCCCTTTGTGAGATAGTCGAGAATGAGTTGTATGAAAAAACCACCCAAGATGAGCAATCCAATGATATGATGTGAGGAATTACTGTGGCTGTCTGTAGTTTCACCAATGCAGGACACATCACCGCCCGCTAAAGAGCTATAGATGTGGGGCACAAGCTCATTGAATACCAATGATATCAGATAAGCCCCGCTAAATGCAACAAGAAGTTTTAATATTTTCTTGTTTATTTTGAATGTATATACACTTAAACCGGCTATAATTACAGGTAGAAAAAGACCCAGAAAAACAATTAACCTCATCTATATTATTTTGAATAAAAACACAATCAAGATTTATTTCCTGATTAAAAACACAAAGTTATTCAATTTTAAGATTTGAAGTAAAACAAATTTAAGTTGGCTACTTTTCTTTACTGATAAACCTCCACCCGTATATCAAAAGGAATAATATCCACAGCCCGAATAATAGGCCACTGATACTGTCAATGCCCTTCCATTCCTTGTATATTAGCTGTAATATTCCCATAATAACTGAAAGTATCCCTACAACAATTAAAAAATAAAATAATATTATATCGATGAAAGTTCTTTCTATTTTACCTTCATTCTTATTGTAGTAGCTGGCAGTGTAAGCTCTGTAATAATTTGTTTTTTCTTCGTGCTGTGTGGTGTTGTATCTGTTGTGGAAAGAAGCCCCATATCTGGTTTGCCATTTGTAGTCGTACACCCTTCTTTTTTCTGTATCAATTAAAATTTGATAGGCTTCATTCAGAAGCTGAAACTTAACTTTAGCATTGGTGCTTTTATTGACATCGGGGTGAAAAATCTTGGCTCTAAGCCTGAAGGCTTTCCTGATTTCATCAGAGCTTGCAGTATATGGTACGCCTAATATGTAATAATAATTGTTTAACATAAATAGGTATTGTGAAAAAGCACTATTGCATCTTTAATTTTTTATTGGCATAGTACTTTTATTGCACCGTATGCAAGGTTGTGTCCCAGTTCACCGGCACGACTGAAATCGTAACAGGCAGATAAGTTATCTCCCTTTTTCTTGTTTAGAATGCCTCTTTGATAGAATGCTTCAGCATTTTTACTGTCAATACTGAGTGCCTGATTAAAATCTTTTAAGGCATCATCTGTCATGTCTAATTCCATTCTTGCAATGCCTCTTTTTATAAAAACATCAGCATTGCTGGTGTCCGATTTAATTAATAAGTTCAGATCTTCAATGGCACCATAAAAATCTTTAATTTCAATTTTGTTGCATGCTCTTGGAAAAATAACAATATTGCTGTCGGGATAAAGATCAAAAAAATAACTGTAGTCTCTTATGGCTCCTCTGTAATCAGACAATATGGCTTTACTCTTTGCCCTGAGCGGATAAATCTCAAACATATTTTTATCAAGATTCAATGCTTTTGTATAATCTTTTATGGCATTCCTGTGGTCATTCATCCTGGCATTAAGCAAAGCCCTTTGAAAATAGGCATTCGTATCTGAAGGCAGTAGGGAAATACATTTGTTATAATCCCTCATTGCTTCAGGGTTCATATTCAACATAACCTTTACTTCAGCTCTGTAAAAATAGGCTTTGCCATTTGAAGCATTGATGCTGATGGCTTTATCAAGGTCATTTTTACTTTCATTGTAAAGCCCACTGTCTTTTTTTGCTATGGCTCTCTGATAAAAAAACTCATCAGCATTTTGAGAGAATGCAGCTGCACTTAAAAATATGTTGAAGACTATTATTAATGTTTTATACATATTAACAAATTTAATCACATTATTTTACATGACTTAAATACAGAACATTTAACAAAATTATGATTTATTTTTCATTAATACCCAATATATTTCTTTTTTCATTTCTTGCTGTGCTGATTTAATATGAAACCTTTTACCTTTATACCCCTATGCCTTCTTTCCCTTTATACCCTTTTCCCATTTTTTAAACCACAGATTCCGCAGATTTTCACAGATTAATTCCATCAACCCATTACCACATCATCAAATTAACTCATCATTACATCTTCAAATCAGCTTATCATCACATCATTACAATTCCTTTATTCCTTATTCCCTTATGCCCTTATACCTTTATACCCTCTTTCCTTTTACCTTTCCCCTTTCACCTTTTCCCTTTTATCTTTTCCCTTTTTTCTTTTTTCTTTTGAAATTTTACTAAGTTTGTACCCACTAAAGATTTAAAATGCTGTTCATAAGATTAATAAGAGAAAGTTTTCTCTTTGCAACCAATGCTATTGTTGCCAATAAACTACGTACCATGTTATCGCTTTTGGGTATTAGTATTGGTATTTTTGCCATTATTTCAGTTTTTACGGTTGTCGATTCGCTAGAAAAAAATATACGTACAAGCATTGAATCGCTGGGCGATAATGTAATTTTTGTGCAAAAGTGGCCCTGGGAGTTTGGCAGTGATTACAAATGGTGGCAATATATGAACAGACCAAATGTCACTTTGAAAGAGGTGGCAGAAATTCAGAAAAGAAGTGTATATGCTGATGCCGTAGTGTTTTCGGCGGCTACTTCAGCTACCATAGAATATTTAAGCCGCAACATGGAGGGTGTTACCATTTATGCTGTGACGCACGATTACTACAAAGTGCGCAATTTCGATATCAACGAAGGCCGTTATTTTAACGAATTTGAATCAAACAGGGGTAGTGATGTTTGCATTATTGGCAATACCATTTTTGAAAACCTTTTTCAATCGAAAAACCCTATTGATAAGGAAATCAAGATGATGGGCCGGAAAATAAGAATTATTGGGGTTTTTAAAAAAGAAGGAGAAGATACTTTTGGCAACAGCTCCGACAATGTTGTTTTGTTGCCGGTTAATTTTATGCGTAATATAATTGATATTAAAAGTGAAAGATACCAACCCATGATTTGGGTTAAAACCAAACCCGGCTATTCTAATATGACCCTCAATGATGAACTTAAGGGCATTATGCGATCTGTCAGGAAATTGAAACCCATGGCTGACGATAACTTTGCCCTCAATGAAACAAGTTTGTTGTCTCAGGGTTTTGATGGGCTCTTTAAAGTAATATCTCTGGCAGGTTGGATTATTGGCGGCTTTTCTATATTAGTTGGTGGCTTTGGCATTGCCAATATTATGTTTGTTTCAGTAAAAGAAAGAACAGGTATTATAGGTATTCAGAAATCAGTAGGAGCCAAGAGTTATTTTATTTTATTCCAATTCCTTTTTGAAGCTATTATTCTTTGTCTGATTGGAGGTTCAGTCGGGCTTGCCATAATATTTATCGGAACAGTAATAGTATCTGCGTTGGTGGATATGAACATTTACCTGACCTTCAACAATATTTTACTGGGTTTAAATGTTTCTATGATTATTGGCTTGATTTCCGGTTTTCTGCCTGCCTTCATGGCTTCCCGCCTCAACCCTGTTGATGCCATTAGAAGCAATCAATAAAAAAAACGCCGCTTCATTTTTATTGAAACGGCGCTCTTTGTTCTTCTTTACTAAGCGTTTACTTTAGCCTTGCAAATCTCTGTAGTATCCAAAGCGATAACTAATTCTTCGTTGGTGCATACCGACATTACAAGTGTTTTTGAACCTTCTTTAGTAAGTATGGTGTCTTTGCTTTTTAAACCATGATTTTTTTCAAAATCAAAGTCAATTCCCATGAATTCCATGTCTTTACAAACACCATCTCTTACCAGGTAATCATTTTCACCCACACCACCTGTAAATATAACGATGTCCACACCGCCCATGGCAGCTGCATAAGAACCCACATATTTTTTAATCCTGTAAATATACATTTCCAAAGCCAGTTTAGCCCTTTTATGGCCTTCGTCGGCAGCAGTCCATATATCCCTCATATCAGACGATACTCCTGAAATACCAACCATACCACTGACTTTGTTGATGTAATTGTTGGCTTTCTGAAGATCGAGTTTTTCCTTTTCCATCATAAATAACATGGCTCCCAGGTCTAAATCGCCGCAACGTGTACCCATAATAAGCCCTTCTACTGGGGTGAGACCCATAGATGTGTCGAAAGATTTGCCATTTTTTATAGCTGCTATGGATGCTCCATTGCCGAGGTGACATGTGATAATCTTCTGTGTCTTAATGTCTCTGCCCAACATTTCACAAGCTTTTGCTGATACATATCTGTGGCTTGTGCCGTGAAAACCATATCTTCTTATTTTGTGTTTATCGTACATTTCGTAGGGCAAAGCATACATGTAAACATAGTCAGGCATGGTTGAATGAAAAGCAGTGTCAAATATGCCGCATTGAGGCACCTGAGGTAATAATTTCTGCATGGCATAGATGCCTTTTAAGTTGGCTGGGTTGTGAAGGGGTGCGAGGTCTATACACTCTTCCATCTTGTCAATAATTTCCTGTGTAATCAATACGCTGCCGCTGAATTTTTCACCTCCGTGTACCACTCTGTGTCCTACAGCATTAATTTCATTTTCATTTTTAATCACGCCAAATTCGGGATGCATTAAGGTTTTTAAAATCAAATTAACACCCACATCATGGTTGGGCACATCTTCAACTAATTTATAAGTTTCTTTGTCCTTGGCTTGGTGTTTTAACACACTGTTTTCTATACCAACCCTTTCCAATAAACCTTTTGCCAGTACATCGGCATCATTGGCCATGTCTAACAACTGGTATTTTATTGAAGAACTACCGCAATTTAATACTAATACTTTCATCTGTAACTTTTTAAAATGGTTTTAATAATATTTATTTATTTGATAGCTGCTGCCTGATTAACAGTAATAGCTACAAGGTTCACAATGTCATCTGCCGAGCACCCGCGAGACAGGTCATTAATTGGAGCGCCCAGACCTTGCAATACTGGTCCTATTGCTTCTGCATCGCCAAGTCTTTCAACTAATTTATAGCCGATATTGCCCGACTGAAGATCAGGAAATACCAATACATTGGCAATACCTGCCACTGGTGAACCGGGCGATTTCTTTTGACCTATTGATTCAATAAGCGCTGCATCAGCCTGCATTTCTCCGTCAAAGTTCATGTCGGGACGCATGGCTTTTGCCAGTTCTGTAGCTTTTATTACCTTTTCTGCCAGCTCATGTTTAGCTGAGCCTTTTGTGGAAAATGAAAGCAGGGCTATTCTTGGATTTTCAATGCCTGCAATGGATTGCGCTGTCAGACCACTGCATACAGCTATTTGGGCAAGTTCTTCAGCCGTAGGATTGGGTGTGATGGCCACATCGGCAAAGATAAAAATACCATTTTCTCCCAGATTTTGTTTCTTGGTAACCATCAGCATGGCACCTGATACTACCGAAATGCCGGGTGCCGTTTTTACAATCTGTAATGCAGGTCTTACAGTATCGGCAGTGGTATGTTCAGCGCCGCTTACTTCACCATCGGCATCACCCATGTAAATCATCATTGGTCCGTAGTAAATATCCTGTTCCATATAGGCTACAGCTTCGTTATAGCTGATACCTTTACTTTTTCTGAGCTCCATAAACTTTTCAATGTAAGCCTCTTTCTTTGGTGAAGTTTTAGGGTCTATTATTTCTGCTTTATGCAGATCAAGTCCGAATTTTTGTTCAAGAGCTTTTATTTCGTCAATGTTGCCCAAAAGAATAATGTCGGCAAAACCTTCTTTAAGTATGATATTGGCTGCTTTAACTGTGCGTTCGGAAGTGCCCTCGGGCAATACAATTCTTTTTTTATGCTTTAATGCACTTTCTTTTATTTTTTGTATGATTTCCATATAGTTGATGTGATTTGAAATTAATTAAAAAGGGGAATAAATAATATTTTTATATCCAACAAACCTACATATTTTTTAATAATATCAATTAAAAAAATGATATTTTTTTTATCTGAAATTTTTCAGTATTTTACTGCCAAATGCCAAATTTCTTTCTTTAGCTGAAAATAGGTTTGTTATTCGATATTTTTTTATTCAAAAATATTACTCCACTTTCATCATCCTTTTGGTTTCAATAAGCTTTCCATCAACAAGCAGGCTGTAAGTGTAAATACCGCTTGCCAGGTTGGATGTGCCCAAGTTTATTTGGCCCATGCCTTTTTCGCTTATCTCAACCATTTTTAGCTCTTGTCCAAACTCGTTATGAAAGACAATAGCAGCGTTTTTTATTTCATCCGGTATAAAATAGCGTATAGTAGTGCCATCGCCAAAGGGGTTGGGCATATTCTGGTAAAGTATGACCGCCTTATTCATGAGCTCTACATTGATAATGTTAAGTGTTTCACTAGTTGTGTTTTGTTGAGCAGCATGTTTTACACTCATACTGTCGCAGCAATTGGAAACACTTGCCCTTAAATCTTGGA